>Ga0255140_1000016_pt1 | contig 82249 bp, 77 predicted proteins | sample Law_Colum_RepC_8_FD_188547 | JGI IMG/M metagenome (GOLD analysis project Ga0255140, IMG submission 188547) | Freshwater microbial communities from St. Lawrence River, New York, United States - Law_Colum_RepC_8d | ecosystem: Environmental > Aquatic > Freshwater > River | place: USA: New York...
ATCTGGACGACCGCCACTGGAGCGAGCAGGGCCTTGGCTGGCGCCGCTTCCGCAACACCCGCTGGCCCACGTTCTGGGTACAGGACGGCCCCGTGGGCTCGCACCGCTTCCGCCTGCGCACCACCTTCAGCGTGGAAGACATGCAGTGGGACTGGCCCGTGTGCGTGAACCATTACGAAGCCAAGGCCTATTGCGCCTGGCGTAGCGAGCGCGACGGGGCGAAGACGCCCTACCGGCTGCTGCAGGAAAGCGAACACGTGGCTCTGCGCGAACCCGCCCTGCAGGAAGCCATGCCGTGGAGCCCGCCGCGCCCCGAGCTGCTGAATCTTGACCGCGTGATGGCCGACGAGGCCGAACTGGCCGCCGGTTTCGAGGTGAACAACAACCTGCACTTCGGCAGCGAAAGCCCCGTGGACCGTTTCGCGCCCAACAGCCGCGGCTTCAACGACGTGTTCGGCAATGTGTGGCAGTGGTGCGAAGACAGCTTCCACCCCCTTCCCGGCTTCCGCATTCACCCTTATTACGTGGACTTCAGCACGCCCTGCTTCGACGACCAGCACCAGATGATTCTGGGCGGCTCGTTCATCAGCACCGGCGACGAAGCCAGCGTGTGGTCGCGCTTCCACTTCCGCCCGCACTTCTTCCAGCACGCCGGCTTCCGCATTGTGCAGAGCGAAGAGACCCAGGCGCAGAAGAAAGACCGCTATGAAACCGATGCGCTGCTGAATCAATACCTGCTGTTCCACTTCGGCAGCGAAGAGGAACAGCGCGACAACGAGATCAGCGCCCTGGTGGGCCACCCGAGCGTGCAGCAGTTCGTGCCCGCCACCGTGGCCCTGGTGAAGAAGTTCGTCAGCCGCCGTGGCCGTGTACTCGACCTGGGCTGTGCCGTGGGCCGCGCCAGCTTCGACCTGAGCAGCAGCTTTGCAGACGTGATCGGCCTGGACTACAGCCAGGCCTTCATCGACGCCGCCAACACGCTCAAGCGCGACGGCCACCTGAATTACGTGCGCCACGACACCGGCCGCTTCAGCACCGCGCTGCGTGCAGCGCTGGAAGAAGGTGTGCAGCGCGAGCGCATCCAGTTTGTGCGCGGCGATGCCTCCGCACTGCGCGCGCCCGAGCTGCTGCGTGAAGTGAACATGAAAGGCTTCGACGCCGTGTTGTTGAGCAACCTGCTGTGCCGCCTGCCCGACCCCGCCGCCTGCCTGCGGCAGTTTGTGGAAGACGACACGCTGCTGAACGATCAGGGCGTGCTGGTGATCGTGTCGCCCAACAGCTGGATGGAACAGTACACCGCGCCGGACAATTATCTGGACGGCCCCGACAATGCCGGCGCGCTGAAGAAGATTGGCGCGATGCTGCCAGGCTTCACGCTTGTGCACGAAGGCAACCTGCCGTTCATGATTCGCGAGCACCGACGCAAGTATGAGTACATCGTGAGTCAGGTGTCGGTGTGGAGGAAGGGGTGAGCACAGGCTGAGAAAGTTCGCCAGAAAACGTTTTGATAAAAAGCAGCGCGTTTTGCGCCACCCCGGGGCCAGGAGAGCGAGGCCGGAGGGGTGGGGCGAGGCGCGCTGTTTTTGTTTGGGGGAATGAAAGATTGTAGGAATAGTCTGAAAAGTTTGTGACTTAGAGGGACGGGGGCTCGGCTTGTCTTGTTCTGGAGGTTGGCGGGTTGTGTTTGTGGGGGAGGGAGGAGTATGTTCCGGGGCAGCGCAAGTAGTCATTGGTGGTGATTGGGAATCTGGAAAGGTATGAAAGCTACAAAGACTTTGGAGTTCGAGTCCACGTTCCCCGAGCACGTTGAAGAACTTGTACGTATCCGGATCGCCGCTATGCGCGACAGCCTGACGAGAATCGGGCGATTCGACCCGGAACGCGCAAGAGAAAGATTTGAAACTGGCTTCAAGCCCGAATACACGCGCTTCATCCTCGTCGACGGGCAGCGTGTTGGCTTCGTTGTTGTGAAGCCCGAAGCGAGCGGTCTCAAACTTGATCACTTGTACATAGAGCCAGAGCATCAAGGGCGCGGCACCGGCGGGACGGTGCTTGAAAGCATCTTCAGTACGGCGGACAAGCTGGGTCTGCAAATTGAAGTCACTGCGCTTCGCGACAGTGAGTCAAATAAATTCTATCGAAAGCACGGATTCGAGTATAAGGACGAGACCGAATGGGACATCAATTACATCAAGAAGGTGCGAGCTCTGTAGTGGCGAGGTATGGTCCACGAAAGTGGTATCAGATCACACCAGTTATGAACGACGTCAGCCCGACCCAATCGTGAACTGTCAAACAACCAGTCTGCATGTTCATTAAGCCAAGCCCAGTAACTTTGAGTTCGAAGAGACAAAATGCCACAAACTATTTTTCAAACTATCCTGCCTACTCCAATTGATAACACCATCCGCGGAGTGAAACTGCCATTCTACGTGTTCGCCTTTTTTGCTGTCGTCAGTACCGTACGAAGTTGCATCCATCTACTCTCTCCAGATGGCGGAGCGGGTAGCATCGCCGGAATGGATCTCTCGGTGGCTGGTGCGGACGGAATTATCTTTGCCTTTGGTCTGTGGGGGAGTTCGCAGTTGCTCTTTGCTGTGATTCAGTTGCTGGTTGTCTTTCGGTACAGGTCGCTGGTGTCATTCATGTACCTGATGCTCATTCTCGAAGTTCTTTTGCGCGAACTGGTTGGATATTTGAAGCCAGTCACATTTGCCCATCCCCCTCCCGGCGCAATTGGTAATCAAATTATTTTGCCGCTGGCAGTGTTCATGCTGGTTTTGTCTGTGTGGAGTACTTACAAAACAAACAGGAATACAAGAGAGTCGCAGTAGATAAACATCGACCAAGCAAGGCAGCCCAACAACCGTATGCAGGCCGACTGTCTTATGCACGGCGGAGACTGATGCTCTGCGTTAGGTCTTGAGCTTCAGCCGCAGCTGTATTTCGTACTGATATTGAACAGTTGGAACATTACTGGCTGCGTGATCAGGCCACTTGGCTTGTAGTGGCGTCTTGTGATGGTGTGCATCAAATGCTCATGTTTCTCTCTAGAGCTGGAGTTCTCCCGTGCAGAAAGTTGTCAGGATTGGCACGCGTATAGTCCTCTCAATCTTCGCTATCCTGGCGCTTCTCGCCCTCGGTGCGGGATGGGTGTGGCTGTCGACCGAGCAAGAGGAGGTTGCCTTTCAGAGTGGGGATATCACTATCCGAGGAACCCTGCTGTCGCCTCGATTCGGCAGAGAGGCGCCTGGCGTGGTGCTGGTGCATGGGTCCGGGCAGACGAGCCGCAATTCCACAATGCTGTACGCATGGATCTTTGCGAGCCTGGGATACGCGGCGCTGGCCTATGACAAGCGAGGCGTGGGCCAGTCCGAAGGCGGAAGCAACGAATGGGACGAATTCAGTGTGGGCGATCTTGCCAGTGATGCGGCCGCGGGGTACCGGTACCTGCAGTCGTTGATAGAAGTAGATCCTGAACGCGTCGGCTTCTTTGGCGCGAGTCAGGGCGCGTGGGTCGTTTCGTTGGCGGCTAACCGCGTCGACCCGCCCGCCTTCCTGGTGATGGTTTCGGCATCCGTTTCGACCATTGCAGAGGATCGTATGTATGGTCGCGAGTCACAGATACGCTATGCGGGATTCGGGTCAGATGCGGTAGCGCAGGGTATTGAGCTAATGAGGCTGGATCACCAGGTGACTCGCTCAGGCAAAGGATACGAGGAGCTGAGGGCGACTGCGGCTGCTTATCATGGTGCCGATTGGTACAACGCCATAAACCCTGACCTCGAGATGCCCTTGCCCGCCAACGACCCTCACAGACTCTGGGAGCGCAAGGTCCTTGATTTCGATCCGCAGCCCTTCCTTGGCACCATAAAGTCACCAGTGCTCTGGGTGTTCGGAGACCCGGCCCTGGACCGCTTCTCTCCTGTCAATCTCAGTCTGCACCGCGTGGAACAAGCCAAAGCGTCGGGCATGCCCTACGATATTATTCAGATAGACAATGTCGGCCACACACTGGAACTCGTGGGTGATCGCGATATGCAAACACTCGTGCAAGTGAGGGTGCCGTTGATATGGAGGATGTTCCGTTGGCTCGACGCACAGGTGTCGAACACTCCTGAAATCGATCCATAGATAAATTGATGGCGCCGGCTTTCAAGTAACCGAAATGCAAGTTGAATGAAGTACAGCGAATTGTGCTGAAGGCAAGGCAAAGTGCCTGCCTGAGTCAATGGCAGCCTGAACGCTCCGCCGATTTGATCGCCTCTGTGCGGTGCCTTATGAGTTACAGCTTTGCAGGTCCTGAAACTCAGTACTCTTTGTCTCCAAGGTTTACTGGTGGGACAGATCAGACCGGCAATACTTTTCGAAATCTGGAAGGCAGTAGCGCTGCCGAGTGGCGACTGGGGGATGACGCGCAGCACCGCATGAGCGTGCGGGGTTACAAGCAGGACCAAAGTATGCTGGAGGCCAACTTGAGAACAACTGCATTCAACAGCGCAAACGATGTCAGTGCCCGCTATGACCTGGACGCCAACAAACTTTCCTACAATGGCAGCTTGAGTTCAACTCTTGCGACAACCAGTAATGCGAGAGCGTTTGGGAGCAGCCAGAATGGGGAAAGCGCTTTTCTGATCAACATTGAGAGTGTTGAAGGTGACATGACTCAATACGAAGTGCTGGTGAATGGTTCGCCCCGCGGCAAGACCCTTGCAGGACAGACCCTGTTGGTTCCCGTAGAACCTTACAAAACCTTTAAAGTGGAAGTTGTTGCCAAAGGCGATACCTTGGTCAATTTGAAAGAAAGCAGTTTTGTAAGAACTGTCTACCCGGGAAATGTCATCGCACTCGAATGGTTGGCTCAAGTTGTCAAGGTCGGCTATGGAAGAGTACTGGATCGAAATGGTCAGCCAATTGCCAACGCAGTTTTGAGCAGACCAGGGGGCATTTCCATTACCGATGAACAAGGCTTTTTCCAGATTGAGATTGGGCAGAATGATGACAGTTTCGAGCTCAGGAAAGGCACCGATTCCTGTCTCGTTTCTTTCACTCAAGGCAGTACTGCCGGACAAGTCATCCCTCTGGGCGAATTGCGTTGTGAATCGTGGTAGTGAGTCTGTTAGGGCGAGTAGCTGGATTCAGCGATCCCTTGTGCCCGCCGGTTACCTCCAGGATCGGCGTCATAAATGATATGGAGTGTTGCCCCATCCATCACCATGTCAGCAACAGCTTAGACCTCTTCCTGGAAGGCACTTCCTCGCACCCCGGTAGCTTTTTGGTGCAATTTGCCGAAAATGAAGACAAACAAAAAAACGTCGTCGGTGAAATTCTACAGACAACTTGAAGACTTTGTTTGCTCCAAAGGGTCAGTATCAGTTCTGCAAGCCGTTGGCGCTGGCATATCGCGACTCGGCTCCCTCGCGCGTCAGCTTGCAGGAATTTCAACCAAAGTGCTTTCCGAGCGGTCGCGGAAACTGGTCGGCATCAACGAATCATTTCAGCGAGTGCTTTTATCATGACTGACATCCCGCACACAGGAACGCCGCTGCTGTACTTGGGATTTTGCCTGCTCGTCGTCGTCTTGATCGCGGTAGATTTCGTGATGCTGCGGGCACAGGGAAGTCACAAAGTCTCGGTGAAAGAAGCGGCATGGTGGTCAGTGGTGTGGTTTTTGGCAGCTGCTGCCTTCGGCGGCTGGTTCTGGTGGCATCTCAACAGTCAGTTTGGTCCGGAGGTCGCCGGGCAAAAGACTCTTGAATACGCGACTGGCTATCTCGTCGAGAAGGCTCTCGCCATCGAGAACGTTTTCGTCTGGATCACGATTTTCACCTACTTTTCGATACCGCCGGAGTTGCAGAAGCGTGTGCTGCTCTGGGGTGTGATCGGCGCAATCCTCATGCGAGCCGTGCTCATCTACCTGGGAGCCCTGATGATTCAGCAGTTCTCATGGATCTTCTATGTATTTGGTGCATTTCTGGTCATCACCGGCATCAAGATGTTCCTGTTCACCGGCAAGACCAGTGATCTTGGCTCCAACGTGCTGCTGCGGTGGCTCCGAGGCCACTTGCGGATTACCAACGACCTGCGTGGCGATCGATTCATGGTGATCGAGAACGGCAAGCGGGTTCTTACGCCCCTGTTCCTGGTCCTTGTGCTGGTGGAGGTGAGCGACCTCATCTTCGCCGTAGACAGCATCCCGGCCGTCTTTGCTGTAACAAGCGATCCGTTCATCGTTTTTACAGCGAATACGTTCGCGATCCTTGGATTACGCGCCATGTACTTCTTGCTGGCCGAAATGGCCGGCCGCTTTCCCCTGCTGGGGTACGGCCTGGCCACGATTGTCACACTGGTTGGTGTGAAGATGTTGATCATGGATGTCTACAAGGTCCCCATTCTCTGGATGCTTGGCACCGTGGGGGGCGTATTGCTGGTGTCGATAGTGGCGAGCCTGCTCCTGCAACCTGCTGATCGCTCCATGGGGGCGCCGAAACAGTAATCCGCCTCCCCCCAAGTGCTAGCATCCCACCCCATGCCGCTACTCACCCTTGCCGACCTCGACCAACGCCTGCGCGCCCTCAAGGCCCTGCCCGTCCACCGTGGACGGGTGCTGCGGGCGTGGCTCAATGGCAAGGCGCTGGGCGCGGGGCCACGCCTTCAACCACAGGAGAACTTCCTGCCGCTGTCGGTACGCAATGGCCTGCCTGCACTCAGCGACGAACTGGAGGCAGTCGCGCAGATTCACTCCCAACATCCGGGTGCCGACGAGTCCGCGCGCCTGCTGGTGAAGCTCGCCGACGCTCAGATGATCGAAAGCGTGCTGCTGCCGCGGGACGGACTCTGCGTGTCCACCCAGGTGGGCTGTGCAGTGGGTTGCCGCTTCTGCATGACGGGCAAGAGCGGCCTGATTCGTCAGGTGAGCAGCCTGGAGATCGTGGCGCAGGTGGTCCTCGCGCGCCGCCTGCGCCCCGTGAAGAAGGTGGTGTTCATGGGTATGGGCGAGCCGGCGCACAATCTCGACAATGTGCTGGAGGCCATCAATCTGCTGGGCACTGAGGGCGGCATCGGTCACAAGAATCTGGTGTTCTCCACGGTGGGCGACCGCCGTGTGTTCGAACTGCTGCCGCAGCAACCCGTGCGGCCTGCGCTGGCCTTGTCGCTGCACACCACCAGGGCCGACCTGCGCGAACACCTGCTGCCCCGTGCGCCGAAAATTGCGCCGCAGGAACTGATGGAGCTGGGCGAGGAATACGCGCGCAAGACCGGCTACCCGATCCAGTACCAATGGACGCTCCTGAAGGGCATCAACGATGGGCAGGACGAACTCGACGAGCTCCTGCGCCTGTTCAAGGGCAAGTACGCGCTACTGAACGTCATCCCCTTCAACTCGCTGGAAGGTACAGGCATGGACGCCGGCAACGGCGTGAGCTACGAACGCCCGGATGCCGAGCGCATCCGTGAGATCGTCACCTACCTGCACAGTCGCCATGTGCTGACCAAAGTGCGCAACAGCGCGGGGCAAGACGTAGACGCCGGCTGCGGGCAGTTGCGCGCCCGCGCCGAGGGCGGCGCTCAGCGGGTGAATATTCGCGGCTTGCGCGACACGAGGGCCGGCCCCGGTGGATCAACGCAAACTTCAAGGGCGATCCCGTATGAAAGCAGTAGTGTATGAACGCTATGGCCCACCCGAGGTTCTGCAGATCAAGGACGTCGAGAAGCCTGTGCCTGGCGACAATGACGTCCTGATAAGAACCTGTGCCGCAACGGTCACCTCGGGCGACTGGCGTGTGCGAAGTCTCACTGTGCCCGTCGGCTTCGGGCTCCTCACGCGGCTGGTATTTGGCATCTCGAAACCCAGACAACCCATTCTGGGGTCGGAGTTGGCCGGCGTCATTGAGGCGGTCGGCAAAGATGTCAGGAATTTCAAAATTGGCGACCAGGTGTTTGCGTTCAGCGATACCAGAATGGGATGCCATGCCGAATTCAAATGCATGTCGCAAGACGGAGCGGTGGTGCTCAAGCCGCCCAGCCTCTCGTTCGACGAAGCCGCCGCACTGTCTTTTGGCGGAACGACGGCATTGGATTTTCTGCGCAGAGCAAAATTGCAGCGTGGCGAAAGCGTGCTGGTCATTGGCGCGTCCGGCTGCGTAGGCACAGCGGCAGTGCAGCTTGCCAGGCACTTTGGCGCAGACGTCACCGGGGTGTGCAGTACCGCGAATATGGAATTGGTGAGAGCGCTGGGTGCCCGTCATGTCATCGACTACACCAAGGAAGACTTCACGCAAAATGGCGAAACCTATGACGTCATCGTCGATACCGTCGGCACGGCCCCGTTCTCCCGTTGCAAAGCCTCGCTGAAGGAAGGCGGACGCCTGCTGATGGTCTTGGCCGGGCTGCCAGACATGCTGCAGATTCCCTGGGTATTGATGGCGAGCAACAGGAAACTTATCGCGGGCCCCGTGTCTGTGCGCGTGGAAGATCTGCACTTTCTTGCGCAACTTGCCGAGGCGGGAGAATTCAAACCTGTCATTGATCGGCGCTACCCCTTCGAGCAGATTGCCGAGGCCCACCGCTACGTCGACACCGGGCGCAAGAAGGGGAATGTCATCATTACTCTGGCGCATGATGACTGAATATGGGAGCGCCGATTGAGTATCCTGGCAAGGGATTCGGTGGTCCCGTCTGTATATGAAATGGGTCGCGAAAGATCGGGCAACAAGTGAATTCAAGGACGCCAAAGGGTCAAGTACGTGTAGCGCAAATGGAAGGGGGAAAGTTTCGTGAATCTGAACCAGGTGACATTGCCCGTTACAGACTTTGATCGCTCCGTCGCGTTCTACCGCGACATGGGCTTTGAACTCATCGTTCTGGCACCGCCACACTATGCCTGCTTCGAGTGTCCTGATGGCGACTCGACTTTCTCGTTGCACACCGTGGATCATCCATTCAGTGAGTCCGGTGTGGTCGTGTACTTTGAATGCGCTGATCTGGATGCGCGGGTTCAGCGCTTGATTGACGCAGGGTTCGAGTTCACACAGCTTCCCACAGATGAGCCGTGGCTGTGGCGTGAGGCTCGACTGACGGACCCTTCAGGTAATGTGCTGTGCTTGTATTGGGCCGGCAAGAATCGCAAGGATCCGCCGTGGCGCGTTGGGGTTTGACCGGGGCCTTGTGCCAATCGAAGTCAGAATTAAATGCGCAGGCGCTATGGCTTGTCGACCTTCTTTCGCGACAGTGCCAGATCATACACTTCATTCCGGTTTCTCTTGCCAACAGCAAGCACAATGACGGTGACGGTGGTATCTGATACCGAGTAGACCAAGCGATATCCGAGCTGGCGCAGCTTGATCTTGTACAAGTGGGTGCCACCGCTTACAGCTGCGGAGGGGACATGCGGATTGGAAAGCCGTTCCTTGAGCTTCTTGGCGAAAAGCTCTCGAACATTGGGCCCAAGCTTTTTCCATTCTTTCAGAGCACTCTTCTTGAATGCCAATTCATAGATCATCCAGGTTAACCTTTATGCTTTCTTCATCCATGCGGCTTTTGACAATTTCCAACAGCTCCTTGTCCTCTATCAGATCCATCATCGCTTCATAGGCTTTGGCGGGGACACAATAAAAAGCAGGTTCGTTTCTGTTGAGTATAGCAATTGGCATGCCTTCACCACTGGCTACGACTTTCATGGGGTTGGCTTTCAGTTCAGAGATGCTGGCGGCGACCTCTGTGAGGATTTGATGTGTCATGAAGATACCTTTGGCAAAGGAGTATGAGACCTGATAGTAGACCCAATAACTGGTCTTGTGAAGCCAGGAAGGCGAAGTGTACTTTACAGGCCATCGGGACAGGTGATTCGAACGCTCTCGCTGGGCGACCTCATCGGCCCCCAGCGGGCATCGAAGCTTGCTCGATCCATCAGCTCGTGATGGTGGGCTGGCAAACACCCTCTGAACCACAGTCGCTCTGAAGCACTATTTCAGTGCTTCAATACCTGCACCGAAGTTGATATGGAATGCAGTGCCATCCATGACGAGGGCGGGCACAGACGTGACGCCAGCTGACTCGGCTTCCTGCAGGCGTGACTTGTCGGTGCCCAGATGCACAATCTCAACGTCGTACCTGGCGTGGTCGAGTGCGTTTGCGACGTTGAGTTCTGCAGCGATGCAGACGGGGCATCCAGCGTGATAGAAAATGGCTTTGGTCTTCATGATTGATCTCCTGGGTTGATGGGTGCCAGTGGCACACGTGCATACTAGGTACAATGCCGGTCTGCGCACAGAAGGCACTTGCCGGTGCCCCGGTAACCAATTGGTGTAAGTCATTGCAAAATAAGGGAATAAAAATGTCACCTTCCGCGAAGTCTGCGTACGCGCAACTCGAAGATGTTGTGGGTTGCAAGTGGTCTGTCTCGGTTCTGCAAGCCGTTGCCGAGGGCATCTCGCGTCCTGGTGCATTGGAGCGTCACATACAGGGAATCTCCACCAAAGTGCTCTCCGAGCGGTTGCGAAAACTGACAACGTATGGCTTGCTGGCCAAACAGGTTTACGCAGAAGTGCCACTCAGAACGGAATATTCCTTGACACCGAATGGCCTGAAACTGGTTGGCATTATCGGTCAACTGAAGCTGCTGGATGGTGAACTTAAGGGCGTTGAGCAGGGCGCTGCAGAGGTCGCGAGCAAGCACCGCTGAGTGAAATCGCCAGGTGGCAGTTGAAATCCGAGGACACGAACAATGTCAGGGTTCGACTGCACCTGTTTTTTTCTGCAGAACGATTACCTCAGAATGAGCAATCTCAAGTTCGCCATTGTGTTCAATCACTACAAGGTATCCCCCATGCTGCGTCCGTACCGGGAAGAGTTCTTTGCCGCCACCGAGAGCCGCAGGATTCGCGACGACCTTCTTTTCGCCGTTGCCAATGTGGCTGAGCCCAGGGTCGCCATCGACTGTGGATGTGGCGCGGGTGCCGACATCAATTACCTGGCAGCGAATGGCTTTGTCGTGTACGGGTTTGACGTGGAAGAAGAGGCAATCGCCAGATGCCAGGCGCGCTTCGGCCATCGGGACAACGTGCACTTGTCGCTGTCTTCCTTCGGCGCCTACACTTTCCCCAGGGCGTCCCTGGTGGTGGCAGATGCGAGCCTGTTTTTCTGTCCGGAAGCGGAATTTCCTGCCGTGTGGCAAAACATCTGCGAATGCCTGCATCCGCAGGGAATCTTCTGTGGATCCTTTCTGGGCCCCGACGATACGATGGCCTCGCCGGCATACAATGCCGCTGATTTGTGGCCCGCTACAGCGATCTTCGAGGAACAGCAGGTACTGGCGCTTTTCGCTGGGTTTGAGATCCTGCGCTTCAAGGTTCACAAGTATTCTGGAACCACACCTTCGGGCGAGCCGCATGACTGGCATATCTTTGCGGTGGTTGCGAAGAAGTCTGACAAGGAGTAACACATGTCTGAAGAAATGAAACCGAAAGGCCCGGCTTCGTAGTTGCCTTGCAACAAACACAACAGGACACGAACATGAAGACACGCTGGACGCTGTTCGCATTACTGACATGGGCTGGCAGCACGGCAGTGCATGCCGCCGAGGCCACACCACCCACCCTTGAGCCGCTGGTGGAAAAGGACTTGCCGGCGCTGGCGGGACAAGCGGGCCTGCTGGCCACAGTGACCTATGCGCCAGGCGGCACGTCGGGCCCGCACCGGCACAACGCCGACACTTTCGTGTACGTGCTGGAGGGGTCGGTCGTCATGCAGGTAGAAGGCGGAGAAGCGCAGACGCTGGGGCCGGGCGACACATTCTACGAGTCACGCGCCGACATTCATGCGGTGTCGAAGAATGCCAGCATGACCGAGCCCGCGAAGTTCCTCGTTTTCATCATCAAGGACAAGGACGCTCCTATTTCGGTGCCAGTGGACGCCGGGCACTAAGCCCTAGCGCTCCACGGCATACGTCAGATACCCCGTAAACAATTCCTGCGCCGGCCCGAACCCCCACTCCACCGCTTCGCGCGGATTGGGGTTGAAGGGGTTGGAGAGCGAATTGTCGAAAGCGCCCGAGACATTCACCACGGTGCCCGGTTCCACCGCCAGCGGCGTTTCCAGCCAGTACTGCGGCTGCCAGCCGTAATTGTAGGCTGGCACACTGACCAGAGTTTGCGGCTCGCCGACAGGCGCTTCCAGGTCGAACTTCATGCTCTTGCCGCGCTGGTTCATGCGCGGGCGCACGGCCAGCAGGGTGGCTTTTTCTTCAAACGTGTAGCTGGCGGCCTGAGCCTGTTCGTTGTCGCCGGGCGTCAGGGTAAATCGCGTGGACACGGGGCGGGTCACGATCTCCTGCGCCGGGGCGCTCTCATGGAAGTACAGCCCGATAGTGGTAGTGTCTTCCAGCACGCGGCCGTGCGAGTAGTAATGGAACATCAGGGCCAGTTTGTGGCCCGCGGGAATCAGCACGCCGGTGCCTTCCGGGAACACAGTAGCGGGGTTTTCACCGGGCACGAAGCTGCCCAGAAAGCGGCGCTCAGAGGTCAGTGCCTCATGCTCCTCGCCCCAGAAGTCGCTGTCGGCGGGCACGATGAAGGCCGACAGATTGTGAATCACACGCTCTTCTCCGGGCTCGATCTGGAAGGCACGCACCCACTTGTCTTCGGTAAATGGCAGCGTTGCCTCGGTGTACATGTAATCCAGAATGCCCACAGCGGGAATCACATTGGTGGGTGTGTCGATGACGAAATCAGGCTCGCCCAGCTGCCAGTCGAAGGTCTTCACCAGAGGTACATCTGCCAGCGGGTCCGCTGCGCCTTCGCCACGTGGGGCACCTGCCTGCATCCAGTGCATGATCGTCTGGCGCTGCTCGGCCGTCAGGAAGTGGGCGCTGGGGGTGGCCCCATTGACCGGGTCGATCTGCATCGGTGGCATGCGCTTGTTCATAATCACTTCCTTGACCATGGCCGACCAGCCCACCAGGGAGTAGTAGCCGTTGAAGGCGAACGGGCCTGCGCCGTCTTCCCGGTGGCAGATGGAACATTTCTCCACGATGATCGGAGCGACCTCGGTGGAGTAGTCCGGCACGGGTGCACTGCTGGTGCCATAGGCAATCGCGCAACCTTGCACATCGGTGTGAACGGCATCGCCGGCATTGCCGCCGAGCATGGCCGTCAGGCTCTCCTGCAGCGCTGCCCCGGCACTGCCGCGATACTGCAGGGCCAGGCGCTCGGGGTTGAACACCAGCACTTCGCCGGCCTGCTGGATCTGCAAGCCTTCCGCTACCAGCTTCAGCTCATCGGCCAGCACCGGGATCTGGAGCTTCCAGTCATGGGCGGTGGCGCGCTCGGTGGCGTTGACATCCAGTGCCAGAAACTCCACGCGCCCGTCGTACTGCGACTTCAGTCCGGCCAGCGCGGCGGCGGCCTCCTGCGCGGCGGGGCAACTGCTGTCATAGGCTACCAGCACCACGGCGTCGCGGTGCTGGTAGCGGCTGAGCTGATGGAACACGCCCTGGTCGTCCAGCAGCGCGAAATCACCCACGCGTTCGGGCGCGGCCATGCCCGGCAGGCTGTTCAGCGCCATGCCAATGCCGCTCAGCAGGCCGCAAAGTGAATTCAAAAAACGGCGGTTCATGGACAGCCCCCTATTGGCCACTGCTGATGCTGATGTGAGGGTTTTCGGATTGCTCCCGTGACCAGTTGCGGTCAGGCCAGGTCAGGCCTCCGCGTGCCGGGCCGCCGGCGTTGTAGATCCCCCCGCGCAACACGAACAGCATGTATTTCATTTCATCGGGCGCAAGGTTGGCGCCTTTGTCGGTATAGGCGGCGACCACCTTCTCGATCTCCTGCTCGCGGTTATCAAGGCCGGGATAGGCCAGCACATCGCCGATCACCACCTTCAGGGCTTCCAGGTTGTCCAGGATATAGGCAGCGTCCTTGTAGCCGGCGTAGAACGACGGCGCGATCACCGGGCTGGTGGGAATGTCAGCCGGCAGCTGAACGAAGCCGCTGTGCTGGCGGATGAGCTTTTCGTTGTACAGGGCCACCAGGCGTTCGACGTCCGCATCCAGAAGATCATCGTCGGGTGCGGTCATGACGATTTCCAGCAGCGCGATCTTCAGCCACTGCGAGGCCCAGGTCAGGCCGGCAAACTGCGGGAACCCGGCGGCATAGGAATAGGCATAGGCGTGGCCTGACAGCAGATCATCAGACTTGGGACGTGAGGCCACCGAATGGGCGTCGTCACTCAGGTAGTCCTGCACGGCGGCGGCTACGGCGGCTTTCTTGTCCTCGAACGCAGGGTTCAGGTGGATCTCGATGAGCTGCTCCACGAACTCGCGGCCGCGCTGCAGAGTCTGCAGGGCCACCGGCGGCAGCACGCCGATCCGGGCCAGCAGCGGGCGCACGTCCTCGGCGGTGTGTTCTTCATAGACGACGCCCAGCAGTCCCGGCGTCACGCGGCTCTCGAACGCGCGGTGCGGCCCGAGCAGTGACAGATGATTGCCCGCGGTGTGATAGTGCGAGGTCTGCGTTTCTTCCAGCTCGGCCAGCTTGTCCAGCAGCATGCGCTGACCAACGGCAGCGGTGGGGGAGTCGTTGGTGATGACGATTTCCTCGTAGGCCCGGGCCTGCAGCACATCGTGGGCCAGCAGCAGCTGCTGCAGCTCCGGGTAACGCGTGGCCAGGATCGTGGAGTCTGCTGCTGCCGAGGTGGCGAGGCAGGCAAAGGCGCCAAGGCCCAGAACCACGTGCCTGGACAAGGGGCGAAGCAGGGAGAAGCATGCAAGAGACATCATCGGGACACTCTGTGGGCTAGGGAGTCTCAGGGTCCAGACTAGCAAGATGACGCAACTCGCCCCTTGATCTCGGTCAAATGAGTTGGGGATGATGAGGACGGATGAACAATCAGGATTGCGGGCAGTTTCAGCAAAAACAGCTTCTTTTCACCATGACCAAACAAATTGGCTACAATCAAGGTCTATGAATCCAGTCCTGAAAAAGTCCCGAAATTTCTGGTTTCCAACCATGGAGAGGTCATGTTCAAACAGCCAATCGGCACGCGTTGCTGGAATTTCACAATCAGCGCAAGGCCGCACTTTTTCGGGCGCCTGCTACTGAGTTGTGCCCTTCTGTCATCGCCCAGCATTGCCCAGACCCCCATCACCACCACCGATGTGCGCCCCGCCATGCAGGCCGCCCGCATGCCGGCGCAGAGCGAGGTGCAGCTGGACGGGCACCTTGACGAAGATGTCTGGGCCCTGGCCACGCCCATCACGCAGTTCCGCCAGCAGGAGCCGGTGGAAGGCGGCGAGCCGAGCGAGCCCACCGAAATCCGCGTGCTCTATGACGACGAGGCCATGTACATCGGCGCCATGCTGTTTGATTCCGACCCCGACGGCATTCTCGCCTATCAACTGCAGCGCGACGCCGGGCTGGGCACTGATGACCGCTTCATGTGGATCATCACCACCTTCGCTGACAATCGCACCGGCTATTTCTTCGAAACCAACCCGGTCGGCCTGCTGGGGGATGGCCTGATCGAGGGCGGGGGCGGCTTCAATAAACGCTGGAACGGCCTCTGGAACATGCGGACGGTCATCCTGCCCGAGGGCTGGTCGGTGGAAGTCCGCATCCCCTTTTCAACGCTCAACTTCGACCCGGAACTCGACACCTGGGGCATCAACTTCCAGCGCACGATACGGCGCTACAACGAAGAGATTCTCTGGAATGGCTGGCGGCGCACCGAGGGGCTGTTCCGGCCGGTGCATACCGGCGAGCTGCGCGGCCTGAGCGGACTGAGCCAGGGTCGGGGCATCGAGCTCAAGCCCTTCATCAACGCCTCGACCAATCGGGGCCCTGGCGCGGGGGCGAACAAGGGCAGCGATGCCACGGCAGGCATCGACATCACCTATTCCCTGACGCCTTCTCTGCGCACGGCACTGACCATCAACACTGACTTCGCGGAAACTGAAGTCGACAACCGTCAGGTGAACCTCACGCGCTTCCCGCTGCGCTTTCCCGAACAGAGGGAGTTTTTCCTGGAGGGGTCCGGGGTGTTCTCGTTGAGCGGGGCTGACCCGTTCTTCAGTCGCCGCATAGGTCTTGTGGACGGGCAGGAAGTGCCCATCGACTTTGGCGGGCGCCTGGGGGGCCAGGTGGGCAACTACGAGGTGGGCCTGTATCAGGTGCGTACCGGCGACACCACGCTGGAGAACAGCAATGGAACCTCGCGCCCCTGGGCTGCGGAGGATTTTACCGTCGGGCGCGTGAAGCGCAGTCTGTTTCAGCAGTCCCACGTTGGCCTGATCTACACCCGGCGCGCCTCGGACACCTTGGCGGGCGCAGCGGCGCTGGAGGATCGGCACACGGTGGGCGCCGACTTCGACTTCTTCACCTCGCAGTTTCTTGGCCAGTACAACGCTCAGGTCGAGGGTTTTCTGCTCTATCACACCGACCCGCTGGCCGGGGGCGACGTGAGTGCCTCCGAGCGGCGCGCCAGTGGCCTGGATCTGGCTTTCCCGAACGATCTTGTGCGAGTGAGTACTTCGCACCGCGAGTTTGGCGAGCAATGGGACCCGGCCCTGGGCTTCGTCGAGCGTCGCGGCTTCCGCCGCCATGCGCCGCAGCTGACCTTCGCGCCGCGCCCCGAACGCTGGGACTTCATCCGGCAGACTGAGCACGGCATCGAGTTCGAATACCTGACCGACTTGAACGACCGGCTGCTGACCCGCAATCTCGAGATCACGCCTCTGCAGATCAATTTCGAGAGTGGGGACCGCCTGGGCTTCGAGATCGGCCGCAACTTCGAGCGCCTGGACCGCACCTTTACCGTCTTTGGCAGCGGTGCCGATGCCATCCGCATCCTGCCAGGCGACTATGATTCCGACACCTGGTCGGTCAGCGGCAGCACGACCGGCCGCCGCATGCTGTCGGGCACGCTGGAGTTCGAGCACTCCGAGTTCTGGAGCGGCGAGCGCGACACGCTGGACGTTTCCGGCACCATCCGCTCGCGCGGCGGCATGCAGCTGACGACGACGTATCAGCGCAACGAGGTGAGCCTGCCCCAGGGGGATTTCGACACCAACCTGGTGCGTCTGTCCTGGGCGTGGAACCTGAGCCCGTGGACATCGCTGACCGGCAATGTGCAATACGACGATCTGTCCGAGGTGGTGGGCCTCTACGCGCGTCTGCGCTGGACGGTGCAGCCTGGCAACGACGTCTTCCTGGTCTGGAGCAACAACTGGCTGTATGACGACGGTCCGCTCGCCGACAGCCGTTTTTCGACGCTCTCCAGTGGTGGTGCGTTGAAGCTGAATTACACGCTGCGTTTCTGAGTGCCATACTCGCGGGTGCAAGTATACTTTCTGGTAGCTGAGCTTGAATTCATGAGCTAATATAAGACCATAATTTGGATCTATATAAAGGTGTTTCATGCGCCAGGTATTTGCTGATTTTTCTGTAAGCATCTCGGAATTGAAGAAAAACCCCTCTGCCCTGCTTGCTCAGGCCAGTGGATCTGCGATTGCAGTGCTGAACCACAACAAGCCGGCCGCCTATCTGGTGCCGGCGGAAACCTATGAAGCGATGATGGATATGCTTGAAGACCTGGAGCTCGCCTTGCTGGTAGAGGAGCGCAAGGGCGACAAGGACAAGGCCATCACGGTATCGCTGGATGACCTATAAGCTTCGATTTCTCCCTGCAGCACTCAAGGAATGGGAAAAGCTGGGGGCCACGGTACGCAGCCAGCTGAAGAGGAAACTGGCCGAGCGTCTGGAAAATCCCAGAGTGCAGGCAGACAAACTTCGGGGATATGAATCCGTGTACAAGATCAAGCTTCGCTCTGCCGGCTATCGATTGGCTTACGAGGTGGTCGATGACGAGCTTGTGGTCTATGTCATCGCGGTAGGCAAACGTGAAAACAGCAAGATCTATTCGACCCTCAAGGACAGGGTCTGAGTGGACTCCAACTTCACGGACGACTAGGTCCAGTCATGATCACCGAAATTGAAGACTTCTTTACCCTGGGCTGTGGCCGCTGCGTGCGCTTCGCCACGGCGGATTGTTCGACGCGGCAGTGGGACGCTGGCCTGCAGGCACTGCGCCGCCTTTGCCTGGATCTGCAGCTTGAGGAAACCGTGAAATGGGGGCATCCCTGTTATATGCACGCCGGGCGCAACATCGCCATCCTCGGTGCGCTTCGCAATGATTTTAGACTCAGCGTTCTTCAACGCGGCGCTGCTGCAGAATGCCGAGCAGGTGCTGGAGAAACAGGGGCCGAACACGCAACATCCGGACATGATCCTCTTTACTGACAATGCGCAGGTGATGCTGAAGGAAGCTGCCATCCGCGACTGTCTGCAAGAGGCCATGCGCTACGCAGAGGCGGGCATCCTGCCGCCGAAAGTGGCCGTCGCCATTGACTTGCCGGACGAGCTGGTGGAAGCCTTGGGTGCCGACCCGGAACTGGCGGAAGCGTTCCACAATCTGACGCCCGGGCGGCAGCGCAGTTACGTCATCCACCTGAGCTCTGCAAAGAAATCCGAGACGCGCATTGCGCGCATTGTTGCCTGTCGGGGGAAGATTCTGGCGGGCAAGGGCGCGCTGGAGAGGTGATATGCAGACAGCTACCCTGCAGGACGGCACCGAGCCCTTCACCGTCTCAGTGCATCACTCACCAGGGAACTTGCGGTTGGTGCTCTTCGCGGCCGGGGCCGGTGGCCTGCCCGAACGCTACAGCACGTTGCTGAACACGCTGGCGGATGCCGGCTGCACGGTGGTGGCGCCGCACTTCGAACGGCTGGCCTCCCCGTTCCCAACACAGGAGGAGCTGACTCTGCGGGCGAGGCGTCTTTCGCTTGTGCTGGACGCATACGCGCAGCCCGGCGTGATCGTCACTGGGGTGGGCCATTCCATCGGTGCCTCTACGTTGCTGGCGCTGTGCGGTGCGCAGATGTGGCTTGGGCCGGGCAGGCGCGTCGCGATTGAGCAGGACGAGCGTCTGACAAGACTGGCCCTGTTGACGGCGCCGCTCGGTTTCTTCCAGGCGCCTGGTGCGCTCGATGCCGTGCGTGTTCCGCTGCAGGTCTGGGCGGGCTCGGAAGACACCATCACGCTGGCGTCGCAGGCGCAATGGCTGGCGGAGGCGCTGCGCGTGCGCCTGCCTGTCGATCTGCGCATCGCTGGCGGTGCGGGCCATTTCTCCTTCATGGATATGCCGCCGCCACATGCCGTGGAAACAGTGCCGGAGAAGGCGGCGTTTCTGGAGAGCTATTCGGTGCAGGTCAGCAATTTTCTTCTGCATGGCGAAGGAGGCATAGCTCAGTGAGCACGACCAAAACCCACCCCACCGCCGCCAGCATCGATGACTACATTGCGTCCCGGGCCACCGACGCGCAGCGTGCCGATTGCGCGGTACTGATGGCGCTGCTGCACAAAGTCACGGGGGAAGAACCGAAGATGTGGGGCCCCAGCATCGTGGGCTACGGCGCTTACCAATACACCTATGACAGCGGCCACGCAGGCGAGGCCTGCCTGACGGGCTTCGCCATTCGCGGCCGTGAGTTCGTGGTGTATTTGATGGCGAGTGCGCCGGAGCAGGCAGGGTTGCTGGCCGCCCTCCGCAAACACCGGATGGGCAAGGCCTGTCTGTATTTCAAACGCGTGAGTGATCTGGACCTGGCGGTGCTTGAGACGCTCGTTGCAACGTCCGTGGCGGAACTCAGGACCCGTTCAGTGGGCCGCTAAACCTTCTTCGACCCGATGGTGGCCACGCGACCCAATAGTTCGATCAGCAACGCGGTGTCGGCCTCACCCAGGTGTTCCACGAACTCTGACTGCGCTTGACGCCACAGTGGCATCAGGTGCTCCAGTGCTACTCTGCCGGCCTCCGTAATGGTCACTTCCCGCGCCCTCGCTGCCCCTTCGGCACCCAGACTGATGAGGCCGTGCGCCTGCATCGGCAGCAGGTTGCGGCTCATCGACGTGCGGTCCATGCCCATCTTGCTGGCAAGTTCAGTGATGGACAGCGCGCCGGCGCGGCTAAGGATGAACAGCACGCTGAACTGAGGGGCCTGCGCGTCTGTGCTCTTCATCGCGGCGCCATACTGCCGGCTGACCGCGCGGGCGGCGCGGCGCAGATGGAACAGATTGCAGGGGGAGTCTGCCGGCGTGTACTCGGTGTTCTGCTGCGTGTGGCTGTGGTCAACGTTCATGGTCTGTCGGTCCCCTGGAAGCGGTCACAAAAAGACACATATCGTGTATATACACGCATAATGCACCCCTGTAGCGTTGCAGCCAACAAAAATTAGCGGCCCCACAGGAGTTTCCATGCGTCGTGCTACCCGTCTGCATACCTTCACTACCGCATTCTGCCTCACCACTGCCATCTCCACCACCCTGGCCCAGACGCCGGAAACCGACTCCACCGTGACCTACGGCGCCGAATTCTTTCAAGGCTCTGGCGCTTTGACCGTGAATGACATGCTGGACCGCGTGCCCGGCATCGAAATGATTCTGCAGGCCACCAACGTGTCGTCAGTGTCCAGCGATGGCAACCGCGGCCTGGGAGCAACGTCGCAGATTCTGATCGACGGCAAGCGCATGGCCGGCAAGGCCAACGAAGCGCGCAGCCAGCTGGCCCGCATCCCCGCCGGTCAGGTGGCCCGTATCGAGATCATTCGTGGCTCGTCCAGCGACCTGGATGTGCAGAACAGTAGTCAGATCGTCAACATCGTGCTGCTGGAAGCGCTGCCAAGCAGCAGTCTGTCTTCCGAAATCAACGTGACGCAATACAGCGACAGCAAGGTCAACCCCGGTGGCTCGCTCTCGCTGAGCGGCGAGCGCGGCCGCCTGAACTATCTGTTCAGTGGCCAGGTGGTCAGCGCCTATGAACACCTGGAAAGTTTCGAGACCAGCATTCTGGGCGACTTTTCGCCCAACGAGACCATCGACGCCGACCGCTACCGCGACCAGACCAATTACACCTTCAACTCCACGCTGGGCTATGCGCTGACGCCGAATGACCGCATCACCTTCAATGCGCTCTATGGCGAACAGGACCCTCCCGTGAAACTGCTGCGCACCTATGTCGATCAGCGTGCCAGGCCGGTCAATACCTATTACGAGCGTGAGACCATTCCGGCCACTTCCACCAACTGGGAAGTGGGCGGCGACTATGAACATCGCTATGCCAGCGGCAGCCGCCTTAAGGGGCTGTTCATCGTGAACGAGCGTGACAATCAGTCCACACGTGAACGCTACCGTGCCACTTCGCCCACGGATGTCGGCGTGAAGAATCTGTTTCTGGACACCAGCAGTGTGTATCAGGAAAAAATCGTGCGCGGCTCTTACACCTTCAACATGGCCGAAGGTCAGGGTGTGGAGCTGGGCGTCGAGCGCGCGCTGACCACGCAGGACTCCGGCCTGCGCCAGGGCGTGCGCACGGCGGCCCCGCGCGTGGCCGCATACGGCGGCCTGACGCCGGTGGTACTGCCCAATGCGTTCGGGACTGTCGAGGAAATCCGCTACGAGCCCTTCGCGGTGCACACCTGGCAGATCAACCCGCGCATGACGCTGGAAAGCACGCTGGTGGCAGAATTCTCCGAGATCTCCCAGACGGGCGATGTAAACAACAAGCGCGATTTCAACTTCGTCAAACCGAAGGTGGATCTGCGCTACGACCTGAGCAGCACGCTGCAGGTGCGGGGCACTCTGGAACGCTTCGTCTCGCAACTGACCTTTGCCGATTTCTCGCGCACCATCGATGAACGGGACATTGACCGGGACACAATCGCGGGCAACCCGACCCTTGAACCGGAGGAAAGCCTGCGTGCCGAACTGACGCTGGACTATCGTCTGCCCAGCGATGCCGGCACACTGAACACGCGACTGTTCTATTACGACTGGGACAACAAGATTGGCAAGATCGACATCTCGCCGTCCGTCAGGAATCTGCAGTCCACCAATGGCAATATCGGCCCGGCGGTGGCCTACGGGCTGATCAGCAATGCCAGTCTGCGGCTGGGCTTCCTGGGTCTGCCGCAGGCGCTGGTGACCGCCTCGCTGACCATGCAGAGTGCGAAGTTTGAAGACGACCCCTTCGTGCCCTACTCGCACCGCTTTCCGCCGTATGACCGTGGCTCTCTGCGCGTGACGTACCGGCACGACCTGCCGGCCTGGAACATGAGCTATGGCGTGACCTACAACGGCCGGGCGCATGACGGCCGCTACATCTACGAGAACGACAGCCGTTTCACCTGGATCATCCCGACCAACCTCAGCGCCTTCGTGGAAATGGTGGGTTTTGCCGGGTTGACCTATCGCCTTGAAGGCAGCAACCTGGCCGACTTCGAAGCCTGTGCGATGCGCCGCCGCTACGATGGCTACATGCGCGACGGGATCCTCAAGGAAATCGAGGACAACTGTTCCACTACGGGCATGCAGGTGGCGTTCAAGGTGCGCGGGACATTCTAGTTTCGCCGCTGCGGGGGCCTCGTGTATTCTCCGCGCAAGGTCCCAATGCGTGCGACAGGAGAACAACAGAATAACAAGAGCAGCAACACATGACCGACACCACCAAGGCAAAGGGCCCGGCGTCTTACTTTCCGTCCATCGAAAAAACCTACGGCAAGCCCGTAAGCCATTGGTTCGACGTGCTGAAGGCAGCAGGCAATCTCAGGCACATGGAACTCGTGGCGCTCCTTAAAGCAGAACACGGCCTTGGGCATGGCCACGCCAACGCGCTGGTGGCTCATTACATTGCAAATAAATAGTTCAGCGCGTGGCTATCCAGCCATGGCCGTTTGGCGGGACAGACACGCATACTCAATTGAAAGGAGACCCTGCCATGACCCTCACCGGACAATGCCTCTGCGGCGCCATCCGTTACCAACTCACCGGTGAGCCGCGCCACGTCGCCGTGTGCCATTGCCGGGACTGCCGCCGCAGCGCGGGCGCGCCCATGGTGTCGTGGGCGATGTTTCCCGAGTCAGCGCTGACCCTGCTGCAGGGCCAGCCAAAAACCATCAATTCCTCCGGCAGCGCCATGCGCAGCTTCTGTCCCGATTGCGGCACCGGCCTGTTCTATCGCAATGCCGTCATCCTGCCCGGCATTGTCGATGTGCAGTCGGCCACTCTGGATGATCCGGATGCGCTGCCGCCAGGGGTTCAGATACAAGTGGCCGAGCGCCTGCACTGGATGACGCAGGCGCATGAATTGCCGGCGTTCGAGAGGTTTCCGGGGTAAGGGTTGCTGGCGCCTGCGTACAAGCGTACTTTGCCAATAACAACAATAGCCCGCCGGAGAGCGACCATGCGTACCCTGACCATCACCTGTCTGATCCTGCTCTTGACCTCCTCCCACGCCTGGGCCCAGCGACCCATCCGTCCGCTGCTCCCGCTGCGGGCCTGGACGCTGCAGGACTACACGCCGATTCCCTTCGCCGAGGCGCTGGCCCTGCCGGCGAATCTAGAGCCGGCATCCTATGCCGGTGTGGCAATGACCACCGACAACACCCTCATCGTGCTCAGCCGCGACCCGCAGCCTTTCCTGGAGTTCGCTGCCGACGGCCGCTTCATTCGCGGCTTCGGTGCCGAGAACCTGCTGGCCCGGGCCCATGGTCTGCACATCGACGCCGAGAATCACCTCTGGGTGACCGATGTGAACGACCATGTGGTCCTGAAACTCGACAAGGATGCTCAGGTGCTGATGACTCTGGGGACGAAGGGCGAGGCCGGTGAGTGGAACGAGGCGGCAGGGCAGCACCTGTTCAACGAGCCGAATGATGTGGCGCTGGATTCTGCCGGCAATATTTACGTGGCCCAGGGCCATGGCGGTCAGGTACCCCGGGTGCTCAAGTTCAGCCCCACGGGCGAGTTCATCACGCAATGGGGCACCCGTGGCTATGGGCCCGGCCAGTTCGTGGCGGCCCACGCCATCGAGATCGACGCCAACGACATCCTGCATGTGGCCGACCGCGAGAACATGCGCATCCAGCGTTTCGACACCGCGGGCACGCTGCTGCGGGAGTGGCGCTTCGACGCCATGGTCTGCGCCCTGTTCCTGCACTCCGACGGCTATCTTTACATGACCACGGGTTTCGATGGCGAGCTGGCGCGAGTAGACTCGGAAGGCAACGTGCTGGGTTCCATCGGCAGCCCCGGCACGGGCAACGGCCAGTTCGGCGAAGCCCATGCGCTGACGCTGGATGCCGCCGGCAATGCCTGGATCGCCGATGTCATCAACCGACGAGTGCAGAAATTCGCGAAACAACCCTGACGCAGGAAGGTCAGTCGGACCAGTGGCATACGCTCTCGCCTGAGGACGCGCTGCTGGCTGCCGACACCACCGCTGCCGGCCTGAGCACTGCCCAGGCACAGCAGCGGCTGGCCACCTTCGGGCCGAATCGCCTGCCCGAGCCGCGTCGCACCTCTCCCCTCGTCCGCTTCCTGCTGCAATTCCACAATATCCTGATCTATGTACTGCTGGGTGCCGCGTTCATCACGGGGCTGCTCGGGCACTGGGTAGACACCATCGTCATCTTGATTGTGGTGGTGGCCAATGCCGTCATCGGCCATTTGCAGGAAGGCAAGGCGGAACAGGCCATGGAGGCCATTCGCGACATGCTGTCGCCTCATGCAGCAGTGCTGCGTAATGGTCAGCGCCAGACCGTGCTCGGCGAAGCCCTGGTGCCGGGGGATATCGTGCTGCTGGAGGCGGGCGACAAGGTGCCAGCCGACCTGCGTCTGCTGGAGGCACACGGGCTGCATGCCCAGGAGGCGATCCTGACCGGCGAGTCGGTGCCCGTCGAAAAGTCACTGGACACTGTGGCGCAGGACGCCCCGCTGGGCGACCGCCTGGGCATGGTGTTCTCGGGCACCCTGATTGCCACGGGCCAGGCCCGGGGCGTAGTGGTGGCGACAGGCGCCCGGACGCAGGTGGGACGCATCAGCGGCATGCTCTCGACAGTGGAAGAGCTGAGCACCCCGCTGGTGGAGCAGATGGCGGTGTTCTCCCGCTGGCTGACGGTGCTGATTCTGGTGGTGGCGACGCTGCTGATGGCTTACGGGTACTGGGTGGCCGACTTCGTCTTTGACGAGATTTTCATGATCATGGTGGGCTTCGCGGTATCGGTCATCCCGGAAGGCCTGCCCGCCGTGCTCACCATCACCCTGGCGATCGGGGTGCAGACCATGGCGAAGCGCAATGCCATCGTGCGTCGCCTGCCGGCCATCGAGACCATCGGTTCGGTCTCAGTCATCTGCACGGACAAGACTGGCACCCTGACCCGCAACGAGATGCTGGTGGCGACTGTGCTGATCGGGCCGCAGACACTGAAGGTAGAGGGGGAAGGGTATGCCCCGGCCGGTGCGTTGCGCGCCGGCGACCAGACGCTGGATGTGGCCGCCCAGCCGCATGTGCAGGAGCTCGCCCGGGCAGCGGTGCTGTGCAACGACGCAGCGCTGCATCAAAACAAAGGCGTCTGAAGCGTGCAGGGCGATCCGATGGAAGGCGCGCTGCTGGCCTTTGCAGGCAAATGCGGCATCGACGCCGCCTCTCTGGACATGCCCCGCCAGGCCCTCATCCCTTTCGACTCACGCCAGCGTTTCATGGCCACCCGGCATGCACAGGACACACAATCCGTGGTCTATGTGAAGGGGGCACCGGAGCGCCTGCTGTCCATGTGCCGCACTCAACGCGGTCCGCAGGGTGAGGAGCCGCTGAATGTCGAATTCTGGCGCGTGCAGGCTGACGCCGTTGCCAGCGAGGGGCAGCGGGTACTGGCATTCGCTACCTGCACGCTGGACGCGCAGCACGCGGGCCTTAGCCTGGCCGATGTGGAGGGCACGCTGTGCCTGCTGGGCATGGTGGGCCTGATTGATCCGCCCTGCGCCGAGGCTATCCAGGCCGTGGCCGAGTGCCACACCGCCGGCATCCGAGTGAAGATGATCACCGGCGATCATGCGTTGACCGCCGCCGCCATCGCCCGCCAGATCGGCCTGCAGAATCCCGGCACGGTGCTGACCGGGGCCGAGCTCGACATCCTGGACGACGCGACCCTGGCCAGCGCCGTGCTGGAGTGCGACGTGTTCGCCCGCACCAGCCCGGAGAACAAGCTGCGTCTGGTGATGGCGCTGCAATCCCAAGGCCTGACGGTGGCCATGACGGGAGACGGTGTGAACGATGCCCCGGCCCTGAAGCGCGCCGATGCCGGCATCGCCATGGGCCGCAAGGGCAGCGCAGCGGCGTGGGAAGCGGCCGATCTGGTGCTGGCCGACGACAATTTCGCGTCCATTGTGGCCGCCGTGCGCGAGGGACGCACGGTGTACGACAACATCCGCAAGCTGATCAGCTGGGAGCTTCCCACCAACGCCGGGGAAGGCATCACCATCGTGGTGGCCATCCTGTTGGGCATGAGTATTCCGGTGACGCCGGTGCAGATCCTGTGGGTGAATCTGGTCACGACCATCGCGCTGGGGCTGACGCTGGCCTTCGAGCCGACCGAGGAGAACACCATGCGCCGCCCGCCCCGCGCCCGGGGCGAATCGCTGATCGGGCCCGCGCTGGTGTGGCAGATCAGCTTTGTCTCATTGCTGTTTCTGGTGGGGGTGTACGGCATCTATTTCGTGGCGATCGAGCGGGGGCAGACCGTCGAGCTGGCCCGTACGCTGGCCGTCAACACGCTGGTGGTGCTGGAGATCTTCAACCTCTTCTTCATCCGCAACCTTTACGGCACCTCGCTGACCTGGCGGGCACTGCGGGGCACGCCCGTGCTGTGGACGGCCATCATCGGTGTGGTGCTGGCACAGGGGGCGCTGACCTATCTGCCGTTCATGCAGGGCGTTTTCGGCACGGCGCCGGTGCCCCTGGATGAAGGGTTGATGGTGCTGGGCATCGGGGTGTTGATGTTCGTCATTCTGGAAATCGAGAAGCAGATTCGCCTGCGCTGGTGGGCCGACAGAGGAGTGTGACCATGTTTCTGGCAATGAAATATCTGATTACCGCCGCCGTAGTGGTGCTGGTGTCCGAGATCGCCCGCCGCAACGCCCAGCTGGGAGCGCTGATTGCGGCGCTGCCGCTGGTGAGTTTTCTGGTGTTGATCTGGATGCAGGTGGAAAAGCAGTCCGTCGAGCAGATATCGAATCACGCCTGGTACACCTTCTGGTACGTGATCCCGACCCTGCCGATGTTCCTGCTGTTTCCCTGGCTGCACCGCAGCCTGGGCTTCTGGCTGGCGCTGGGGGCCAGCGCCGTGCTGAGCGTCATCCTGTTCGTGCTGTGGGCGCTGCTGCTGCGGCGCTTCGGCATCGGGCTTCTCTAGAGAAGCCCGCCGCGCGCTTGCCTTACAGGGGCAGGACGCCCAGCTGCCAGGCGGCCACCAGTGCCACCGCAATGACCAGCAGCACCAGCCAGAGTTTCCAGGGGCGCTTCTTCTCGGCAAACGGATCGCTGAGCGAGCGGCTGGCCCCTGCGGGCAGGCTGGCAACGCCGGTCATCGAGGCCCCGAATGGCACGTTGATGCGCGCGCGGGTGTTCACCGCCCAGCCATTGGCATCCAGCAGCGGGCCGAGATTGCGGCGGCGCAGGGTGAGATACGCCATGATCATGGCCGGCCCGGAAATCACAAGGGCCACGGCGGCCACCACCAGCGGCATCTGCCACCAGGCCAGAGTGAAAAGGCTGCTCATCACGGCGGCGAGGGCCGTGCCCAGCGCACCTGCCGCCAGGCCGAAGGCGGCGAAGATACCGGCGAACTTGGCGATGTCGAAGGCCGGCACCCCGGGAGCAGGCGCACTGACGCTGACGCCAGTGGTGGTCTTGGCCTCGATGTCCTTGTCGCGGGACGCTGCAAAATTGCGCAGCTGGGTTTCCACAAAGCTGGCAATGCGGCGATAGGGCGACCAGAACGCCTGCCGCAGGCTGACGGGCTGCTCGACCACCTTGGTGACCGTGGCGCGCCAGTCGCGGCCCTTGCGGTCATAGAAAATGCCGTTGCGGCCGGCCACCATCAGCTCGTCCACATCGCCGCCGGTCAGCGCGGCGACGATCGCCATGGGCGCCTCGCCCTTGCGTTCGCACTGGCAGTACACCAGGTAGCAGCCGCTGAATGGGGCCATGGTGGCGTGGCGGGCCATGTCGTTCACGCGCAGCACCAGCTCGCAGCTGCGTTGGTCCAGATACAGCGTGCCCACCTGGAAGATGGCCTTCTTCTGCCCGCGGTAGAAATCACTGAGCGTGACGAAGTTCTGCAGCAGGGTGACCAGATCGCGCTGGAAGCGCACCAGACGTTCGACGCTTTCCACGTGGGTGGCAAAGCCGTTGGCGGTGAGATCGTCGGCGATAAGTGCCGCGATCTGGGCCTGCCCGGTGCCGGCCAGGATTTCCCGCAGGCGCTCCACGCCCAGTGTATGTACCTGCGTGGCGGGGCGGGCGGACTGCCACGCCAGCCAGGCGGAGAGCTGCTCGCTGATGGCGTTCCAGTCGGCGGCGCTCAGGCTGTCGCGCTTGCCGAGCAAGGGCACGATCACGGTGCTGTGCAGCGCCTGCACCGCGGCGGCCCAGGCTGGGTTGAGTCCTTCGCGCAGCGGCAGCGCCTTGTCGGCGGCAATGGCCGCCAGGGGCAGTGCGGCAATGGCCGCCAGGGGCAGTGCGGCAATGTCGGCATCGTCGCTGGCGATGGCACGGGTGGCCAGGGCGCTGTAGACGGCCGGTGCCGGGTTCAGCACCTCGCTGGCGCGGGCATCGAAGGACGCCAGCTGGCAGCGCATGAAATAGTCGTCCACCTTGGCGCGCAATTGCTGGAACACCTGGGCAGCCGCGGCAGTGTTGTCACCCAGCCGGTGAATGCTGGCAGCATCGGCGGCGCCCGCTTCATGCCAGGCCACCACGCTGGCGGCCTGGGCAAAGAACGCGGTCAGGGTGTCGGCACTGACGCCGTCCGTGCCACTGCGGTCGGCGGCGGGGCCCTGGGTGGCGATGATCTCGCCCAGCAGTGTCTGCGCCTCAGGGTCGCTGCTCAGCGCGGCGGTGACAATGCCGTCACCATTCAGATTGCCCGGCGCGAACAGGGCGCTCATGTCGACGAAGTCGCTGACTTGCAGCACGCTCTGGGGGTCTTTGCTCAGGTAGCTAAGGATGCGCGAGGCGGTCTGCTGCAGTGCGGCGCCTTCCGCGTCGTTGTCCACGATCGCGTTTACCGGCAGACCAGGGTCCTTGAAGAAAAGGTCGGCATCCACGACACGGGAACAGGCCCACTGCACGGCCGCCAGAATTTCGGGCACGCGGATCTGCCCGTCGCCGTCGCTGTCCAGCAATGCCGCTGTTCTGGCATCAAACTCCAGCCCGGTGGTGGGGCAGTTGAGCACTGTCCACAGTTTGGGGTCCAGCTGCGCCAGATTGCGCAGGTCGTCGCCGCTGCTCAGTGCCACCTGATCGAAGCCGCCAGAGCGGAAGAAGCGCCATTGGTGACCTGCGGTTTGCGTGCTGCTCATGACGTCGTGACTCCTTGAACGAGGGAAGGCTGTGTTGTGTCGCGCTTATTCCAGTGCGCGTAGAAAAACGGTGATGTCCTGAGCCACGGTGCTGTCGGGTGCGGCGAAGCTAAGGGCGCGGCGGGCGATGCCGACGGCTTCGTCAGTGCGCCCCTGCTGTGCGCGGATGCTGGCCAGCCGGTACCACAACTGCGCATCCCGCGGGGCGATGCGCACGGCGCGTTCTGCCACAGCGGCGGCCCGTTCCAGGTCGCCATTGGCCAGTGCGGCATCCACTTCCAGCAGCAGGGCTTCCGAGGGTGTCGACGGCATGGCGGGCACCGACGGGGCGGGCGTTACAGGCACTGGTGCGGGCGCCGGACTGGGAATGCCGGGGGACACGCTGCGCGGCGGCAGATCGTCGATGCCGGGCACTACGGTGCGGGCGGGGTTCGTCCTGGCAGGCACACTGGCCGGTGGCGGTGGGCTTGCAGGCAGTGACTGAGCGGGCTGGCCTGTGCGGTCTTCCACAGGCGCGGGAATGCCACGTCCTCCGTCAAGGCCGGCGCAGGCGCTCAGCAGGCTGAAGCAAAGAACAGGAAGCAGGCGTGTGGGCATGGTCAGAAGTCCCTGAAGCGATCGAAGAGGCGTTCCATCAAGGACTCGTCGTCCTCGCAGTTGAGCGCCGGGTCCGGCAGGCGGCCGGGAAGAAAGGGCAGAGATGTGGTCAGGCGACAGTCGCGCAGCGAGGCGTCCCGCACAGGGCCAAGCGCTACGCTCTGCCAGACGACGTTGGAAGGCGGAATGGTCAGGCGCGGCTGGATGTCCAGGCGGCTCATGATCTCTGTCCAGACACGCAGCGCGCCGGTGGCACCGGTCAGGCCTGTGTCCGAATTGTCGTCATTGCCCAGCCAGACCACGCCCACCAGGTCATCGCCGTAACCAGCGAACCAGCTGTCACGCAGATCATTGGTGGTGCCGGTCTTGCCGGCCAGGGGCAGGCTGTCGCTCAGGCGGTTGCTGGCGGTCTGTGCCGTACCACGCTGGAAGACGCCCTGCAGGGCATACTCCAGCAAGTACATGGAGGCCGGGTCCACCACCTGCGCAGTCTCAATGCCATAACGTTCGAGGGGTTCTCCCAGAGACGTGGTCACGGCCTCGACGGTGCGCAGTGGCGAGCGGAAGCCGTTGCTGGCCAATGTCTGGTAAAACTGGGCGACTTCCACGGGTGCCATGTCCACCGAGCCCAGCAGCACGGACGGGAATTGCGGCACCTCGCGGGTGAACCCCAGACGCGTGAGCATTTCGCCCACCTTGTCCAGGCCCACCTGCATGCCCAGATCGACGGTCGCAAGGTTCATGGAGCGTTCGAGAGCGTCGTGCAGATAGACGTCGCCGAAGATCTTGTCGTCGTAATTGCTGGGCGACCAGGCGGGCGAACCCCTGGACTGCAGGGTGACAGGACGGTCTGACAATACCGAGGCCAGCGTGAACTGCCCGGACTCCAGCGCCGCCAGATACACCGCCGGTTTCACCAGCGAGCCAATGGGGCGCACGGCATTGAGCGCCCGGTTGAAGCCCGCATAGCCGCGCTGCTTCCCGCCGGCCACCCCCCGCACTTCGCCGGTCACCGCATCGGTGATCACCACGGCCGCTTCCAGTTTGCCCTCACTGACCGGGCGCTCCACGGCTTTCACGGCTTCTTCCAGCGCTTCTTCCATGGTGCTCTGCACGTGCAGGTCCAGGGTGGTGAAGATGCGCAGGCCTTCCGTGCGCAGAGCCTCAGCGTCGTAATCACGGGCCAGGTCATTGCGCACCAGGTCCATGAAGGCCGGGTAGCCGGCGCTCTGGCGTGGCGCCCGGGCGTTCACGCGCAGCTCGGCGGTGCGGGCATCCTCGTAGTCGGGCGCGCTGATATAGCTCTGGGACAACATCCGGGCCAGCACCACGTTGCGGCGCTCGACGGCGCGCTCGGGGAAGCGCATGGGGTTGTAGTAGGACGCGCCCCGGGGCAGGCCGGCCAGCAGGGCCAGTTCGTCGAGGGACAGCTCATCCAGGCTGCGGCTGAAGTAGAACTCAGCCGCCAGCGCGAAGCCGTGGATGGCGCGATTGCCCTGCTGACCGAGGAAGACTTCGTTGAGATAGGCAGTGAGGATCTCGTCCTTGCTGAAGTGCAGCTCCAGCGCCAGGGCCATCAGCGCTTCTTCGGCCTTGCGGCGCAGGGTCTGTTCGCGGTTCAGGTAGAGATTCTTCACCAGCTGCTGGGTCAGCGTGCTGCCACCCTGCACGATCCCGCCAGCGCGCACATTGGCCACCAGCGCCCGCAGAATGCCGATCGGGTCAACACCGAAGTGGGTGTAGAAGCGCTGATCTTCCACGGCGATGATGGCTTCCACCAGGTCGGGCGGCACGTCTTCCAGGCTGATGGGCACGCGGTCTTCGCCATTGCCCGGGTTGATCAGGGCGATCTCCGCAGGCTCAAGGCGCACCAGAGGCACCATGCCGGTGGCCTGATCGCCCCACATCTCGCGGATGCGGCTGCCGGAAAACTCCACGTTGACGTACAGGCTGGGCTCGGCGCCGTCCCAGAAGTCGAAACCCCGTGTCCACAGGCTGACCCGGGTGCCACTGGTTTGATACTCGCCGGGGCTGCGCAGTTGCTGAGTCTCGCGATAGCCCAGACGGCGCAGCTGGTCGGTGAGCTGGGCGGCACTGACGTGGGCGCCGGCATAGATTTCCAACGGGCGGGCATAGATGCGCGCGGGCAGTTCCCATTGCAGGGCTTCGAAGTCGCGGCGCACTTCATAGTCGATCTTGATGCACCAGGCGATGAAACCCAGCGTGGCCAGGCCCAGCAGGGTCCAGACCCAGGCAAAACCACGGCTGGCGCGGGGGAGGGAGGAAGGCGGGCGATGTGTCTTGCGATTGCTGTGCTTCATGGGCGGGCATTATGGCACTCGCAGCGGGACAGCCGCCATTTATGCTGCACAATTTGCTGCGGCAGAGATCCTGAAGCATTCAGAGATGGCCACGGGCTTCTGTTTTGGTTAGCCTTTCCACTTTCTCAAAACAAAATGAAGGCAGGTCACAACATGATCCGAATACTCTTGCTTGCTGCTATGGTTGGCATCTTCCTGCTCTGCGGACCCGCCGCGCTCATGGCGGCGGAAGCATCACTGATTGATGTGAGCGGCTCGTACCGACTGCGTTTCGAGCATCAGGAGGACTCATTCCGCCCGGGCACTTCGGGCACTGATCAGATGCTGGTATCTCTGTTGTTGCTGAGCGCCAAAGCCAGCGGGGAGAACTGGTTTGGCGAAGTCGAGCTGGAGGATGCCCGCGCCTGGCTGGATGATGCAGGATCGCCACTTGGCACCGACGATGTGAATGCGCTGGAACCCTTGCAGGCCTACGCAGGCTGGCGACAAAGCGCAGGTGAGAATCAGAGTCTTGCCCTCCGTGCAGGTCGCATGACCCTGGACATTGCCGGCCGCCGTCAGATTGGGCGCAGTGTCTACCCCAACACCAAGAACAGCTTTACCGGCCTGCACAGCGACTGGCGCCACAATGCCTGGCGTGTGCAGGCCTTCACCGTCATGCCGATGAACAGGCTCCCTGCGACACTCGCCGATCTGGATGACAACAAACAGGACCTGGACCGCCAGTACTCAGGCATCCGTCTGACCGGCGCCAGCCTGACTTATGCGGCCCCCGGAGCGTTGCCCGACATGGATGCCTTCCTGTTCAGATTCACGGAAGGCGATCAGCGCGATCTTGCCACCCGCAACCGCAATTTCAATGTGGCCGGCATGCGCATCCTCAAACCGGCCGCGCCCGGGCAGTGGCTGTACGAAGTCGAGCTCATGCTTCAGCACGGCACCGTTCGCGCCTCCGCTTCGCCAGCGGATGTGCGCGATCTGGAGCACCGTGCTTCCATGCTGCACGGTCGTATCGGCTTCCAGTTCGAGAACGCGTGGACATCCCGTGTTTATGGCACGTTCGACTATGCTTCGGGCGACGAGAGTCCGCTGGATGCTTACAGCAATCGTTTCGACAGTCTGTTTGGTCCACTGCAGGGCGATTTCGGTGGCACCGGCATTTATGGTCCCATTACCCGCAGCAATCTGGTCGCACCGGGTCTGAGCTGGGAATACCGTGCCAGCCCTCGTGTTTCGGGTTTTGTGAACTACAAAGCCATGTGGCTGGCGGCAGACCGCGATGCCTTCTCGGCCTCAGCGGTGCGAGACAGCAGAGGTCGTTCGGGCGACTATGCCGGCCAGCACATTGACACGCGCATGGTCATTACGCTGATCGACGGCATGCAGTTGCAGCTGGGCGGGGCGTTTCTGCGCAAGGGTGAATTTCTGAAAGATGCCCCGAATGCCCCTGCCAGTGGCGATACCGTGTACTGGTACAGCCAGATGACTTATCAGTTCTGATCCGCTTGACGCCGGGGGAGCGCACAGAATACTGTACATAAAAACAGTATTCTTGTGTCCCCCCCATGAACGCTCCCGCCTATGCTGAGCTGCACTGCCTCAGCAATTTCACCTTTCTGCACGGCGCCTCTTTCCCTGAGGAGCTGGTGCGGCAGGCCCACGCGCTGGGCTATACGGCCCTCGCGCTCACCGACGAATGCTCGCTGAGCGGCGTTGTGCGTGCTCATCTGGCGGCACGCGACACCGGGCTGAAGTTGCTGATCGGCAGTGATTTCCTGCTGGAGGACGGGCTGCGCGTGGTGCTGCTGGCCCCGAACCGGCGTGCCTATGGCCAGATATCCCATCTCATCACCCAGGCCCGGCGGCGGGCGGCCAAGGGCAGCTATCACCTGGATCGCGACTTGCTGGCGGAAGTGCCGCTGGAGGAGTGTCTCGCCCTGTGGGTGCCGGCGCCCGGCGCTCTGAGTGAGGAAGACGGACGCTGGCTGCAGGGCTGTTTCCCGGAGCGTCTGTGGATTGCCGTCGAGCTGCTGCTGCGGGGCAATGACCGGCGCTGGCTGGCCTCGCTGCAGGCATTGGGCGCCACGCTCGGGCTGCCCCTGGTGGCCAGTGGCGGCGTGCGCATGCATGCGCCGGAGCGGCGACCACTGCTGGACACCCTGACGGCCATCCGGCTGGGACGCACCTTGGAAACCCTTGGTTTCGCCGCAGCGCCCAACAACGAGCAGCACCTGCGGCAGCGCACGCGCCTTGCCAAGCTCTATCCCCCGCAGCTGCTTGCAGAAAGTGTGCGCATCGCTCAGCGCTGTGAGTTCTCGCTGGCGGAGCTGCGCTACGAATACCCCCATGAACTGGTGCCGGCCGGACACACCGCCAGCAGCTGGCTGCGTGCGCTTGCCGAGCGCGGGGTGGCCGAGCGCTGGCCGGAAGGCCCGTCGGAGCGAGTGCTTGCGCTGCTGGAGAAGGAGCTGACGCTGGTGGCTGAGCTGCGCTACGAGCACTTCTTCCTCACCGTCCACGACATCGTGGTGTTCGCCCGCAGTCAGGGCATTCTGTGCCAGGGGCGCGGTTCGGCGGCCAATTCGGTGATCTGCTATTGCCTGGGCATCACCGCCGTCGACCCGGCGCGCATGCAGCTGCTGTTCGAGCGCTTCCTGTCGAAGGAGCGGGACGAGCCGCCGGACATCGACGTGGACTTCGAACATGCCCGGCGCGAGGAAGTCATTCAGTACATCTACCGCAAGTACGGGCGGGAGCGTGCCGCGCTGGCTGCCACGGTGATCTGTTACCGGGCGCGCAGTGCCATCCGCGATGTGGCGGGGGCGCTGGGCATTGGCGCCGGGGCGGTGGAGGTGCTGGCGAAGTCGGTGGACTGGTACGGGCAGGAGATCGTCACCGGGCCCGAAGTGGAGGTCCTGGCGCTGCCGCCCGGGCGGCTGGAGCAGCTGGTCACGCTGGTGCGAGGCTTGATGGGCTTTCCCCGCCATCTTTCCCAGCACGTGGGTGGCTTCATCATCAGTCAGGGCCCGCTGTCCGAACTGGTGCCGGTGGAAAATGCCGCGATGCAGGACCGCACGGTGATCCAGTGGGAGAAGGACGATCTGGAGGCTCTGGGCCTGCTCAAGGTGGACGTGCTGGCGCTCGGGATGCTGACCGCGATCCGCAAGGCCATTGCGCTGGTCAACACGTACCCGGCGCGGGCGGCCCTGTCGCCGCTGACGCTCAGTGGTGTTCCCGTGGAAGACCCGCAGGTCTACGACATGCTCTGCGCGGCCGACACGGTGGGGGTGTTCCAGATCGAGTCCCGCGCCCAGATGAGCATGCTGCCCCGGCTCAAACCCCGCAATTACTATGATCTGGTGATCCAGATCGCCATCGTCCGGCCCGGCCCGATTCAGGGCAACATGGTGCACCCCTACCTGGCGCGGCGCAGCGGCCGTGAGGCCGTGAGCTACCCGAGCGAGGCCATCCGCGAGGTGCTGGCGCGCACCCTGGGCGTGCCGATCTTCCAGGAGCAGGTGATGAAGGTGGCCATCGTGGCGGCGGGCTTCACCGGAGGCGAGGCGGATCAGCTGCGCCGTGCCATGGCGGCCTGGAAAAAGAAGGGCGGGCTGGAGCCCTTTCAGGACAAGCTCAAGGCCGGCATGCGCGAGCGCGGCTACAGCGAGCAGTTTGCCCAGCAGATCTACAGCCAGATCAAGGGCTTTGCCGACTATGGCTTTCCCGAGTCCCACTCCGCCAGTTTCGCCCTGCTGGCCTATGTCTCCTCCTGGCTGAAGTGTCATTACCCGGCGGCCTTCACCTGTGCCCTGCTCAACAGCCAGCCGATGGGGTTCTATGCGGCGTCGCAGCTGGTGCAGGACGTGCAGCGCCACGGCGTGACGGTGCTGCCGGTGGACGTCAATCACAGTGCGCTGGACTGCACGCTGGTGTTCGCGGGTGGCGATGGCGACGCCCCGGCCCTGCAGCTTGGCCTGTGCCTGGTAAAGGGGCTGTCCGCCGAAGGGGCGCGGCGTCTGAGCGAGGCGCGTGAGGGGGGACCGTTCCGCTGTGTGCAGACCTTGGTGGAGCGCACGGGCATCGACCGGGGCGACCGCGAGAGTCTGGCGGCCGCCGATGCGCTGCGGGGGCTTGCGAGTGACCGGCACCGGGCCTTCTGGGACGTGGCGGGCTATGAGGAAAAGCTGCCGCTGTTCGCGGCGGCTGCGGTGGAGCCGGAAGCGGCCTGGCCGGGCGCCGGAGCACAGGTGGCCCTGTTGCTGCCGAAGCCCTCGGAGTCCCAGGACATCATCGCCGACTACAACAGCGTCGGGCTGACGCTGCGCCGGCATCCGCTGGCGCTGTTCCGCGAGCATCTGCAGGGCTTCCAGGTACGCACGGCCGACAGCCTGGCGCTGTTGTCCAATGGTGCGCAGGTGAAGGTGGCGGGCATCGTCACCTCGCGGCAGCGGCCGCAGACGGCCTCGGGGGTGACCTTCGTGACGCTGGAGGACGAGACGGGCTTCCTGAACCTGGTGGTGTGGCCGGCGCTTTCGGCCCGGCAGCCACGCATGGTGCGGGAGGCGCGCCTGCTGGGGGTGGCTGGCACGCTGCAGATCAGCGAGGGGGTGGTGCATGTGATTGCGTCAGAGCTGGTGGACCTGAGTGGCTGGCTGGCGCAGATGTCCCTGCGGTCGCGGGATTTTTGTTGATGGGGTCGGTGCCGGGAGGGGGCAGGCCCGTTCTGCGGCTGACCTGCGGCCCTCCGGGCTGCCCTCTCTCCGCAAAAAGCCTCAGGTCTTTTTGCTGCGCTCGGCGCTGGTCTTTCATGCCGCTGAACGGGCCTGCCCCCTCCCGGCACCTGGCTTCAGTGGTCCGCGAGAGGGGATAGGCGCGACTCGGCTCCACCAGAGGCTCTGAACATGACTCGATGCATGGCATCAATTGCATGCCCGCTTCTCAATCAAAAATCCCATGCAGAAACCACCTCCTCTCCCCCTCCCGCTCGTGAAAAATCCACAAGCGCATGCCCCGCGCGTTGTCTGCGACATAGTAGTCACGACACACCTCCTGGCCCGTCCACCAGCGTGTCTCGATGCGCTCCGGGCCGCTGCGCAGGCGCAGGCTGCCGCGATAGAACAGCCGGTTGTTGTCCTGGCGCAGCAGCACCGGTTCCGGCAGCAGCCAGCAAGGCCGGCGTGCCTGCAGTGTTTCTGTCTGACCAGACCCGGGCTCGCCCTGCTCCTGGCCACAGACAGCCTGCCCGGCAGCATGCTCCGGACAGTGTTCCTCATGGCATTGCAGACTGCGCACGGCGGCGTCACCCAGTCTGGCCTGCAAGAGGGTCAGCAGCGGCGCAATGGCTTCCCGCGGCGCGCTGCGGCCTGTGCCTTCCGTCACAAAGCCTGCAAGTGAATGACTGCTTCCCGAGGTCGCCTTGAACCGCCAGGCCTCCAGCTGCATGCCGCTGACGGGCGCTGGCAGTGCCAGGGTGCTCAACCGTGTCTCGAGCAGCAGCAACAGAGGCGCCTCGGCACGCCCGGCATGCCGCATGTCCAGCGTCAGAAGAGTGGGGGACTGCGATTCATGCAGCAGGCTCAGATGCAGATGCAGCGTGCTCAGATCCCGTGCCCGCAGGAAGGAGCAGAGCCGCTCAAGCAGCTCTTCAACGGCAGGCAGCAGGCGCTGGGTAGTTTCCACCGCGTATTCGAACTCAAGGCTGCTGTTGAAGCGCGGCGGGCTCTGGTACGTCCTGACCGGCGAGGCAATGCGTCCCAGACACTGGTCGAGCTGGCGCAGGAACTGGGTGCCGAAGCGTTGTCCCAGCGCGTGACCGGGAAGCCGCCAGACATCCCGCAGGGACCGCAGCCCGCTGGCGTGCAGTTGCCGGCGGCGGCTGACAGGCATGGACAGGCTCTGCACAGACAGCCTGCCCAGTGCGGAGCGCAGATTCTCCTTGCGGTGGATCAGCAGATTGCATCCCGCCCGCGCCAGCAGCAGGCTGGCAGCTGGCGTGGGACTGGCGGCGTGATGAACGCTGACAGGAAGTCCCCACTCACTCAACACAGGCTCCAGCAGCTGCTGCAGCAGAGCACGGAGCTTGCCGATGCCCCCGAAATAGCGCAACGAACTGCGGGCCTCGAAAACCAGACAGTCCGGCGCCTCCACGCTGACGGTGGCACTCAGTGTGCCCAGGCGATCAGCAAGCAGGGTCAGTCTGTCCTTGCGGGACTGTTCGTCGGGAATGCCCAGCAGCTGGGGAAGGGCAACTGCGTACCACAGGGGCGTCTGGCGGGCTGCGAGGCCGGCTTCAGGCGCTTCGGCCTGTGCCGCCCGCCGCTGGGCCAGGCGCAGTGGGCGTTGTGGCTTGCCTGTCAGGGGCAATTGATAGAGACGTCCTGTCATGGCTGTCCCCTGGTGACAGCCACCGTGTCCTGCCGGTAGCTGCCCCGCGCCTTGAGCACCTCGACCCGCAGGCCCTGGGCGGTGGCATCCACCCGCAGACGCAGGACGGCAGCGGATTGGCGCAAGGGGGTGTGATGGAACAGGATGCCGAGTGTGCGGCCCGTGCTTGCCGCCAGCTGCAGACGACGGATCTGCCTGCTGTTCAGTCGCCCGGGCCAGGCCAGCACCAGGGCGCAGCTTGCGTCCTGCAGTGCTTTCTCGATGCCCCACAGCGTTTGTGCCGGGGCCGCCGAAACGACGTACAGGCAGGCCGGGTCGACCCCGGACGCCAGCAGCGCCGGGGCGTAGGGTGAACATGGAGGAGCGAACCACAGGCTCATTCTGCCGTGCTGGCTCAGGCGGCGCAGCAGAGGAAGCACCAGCTGCAGCTCTCCAATGCCCCACTGCGGCGTGATGATTTCCACCAGCGCGGCGGCGGGCCAACCCTGCCATGGCAGACAGGCATCCAGGCCGGGAAAGCCGGTGCTCAGCCCCGGGTCAGTGATCCCTGACTCGGAAGCGGGGTGCTCGCTGCCACGCCACAATCCGGGTGTGTGAAGCAGTGAAAGAAGGCGGTGATCGGTATCGGAGGTCGGCATGATACTGTATATATTACCAGTATTCTTTCGCCTCACAAGCACTCTGGCGAGGCGCCAGCAGGGGATCATTCTGAGAACAGCTTCCAACCTGCGGAAAGTATTTGAATTTCCGCCATTTTCGCGATTGTCATGCAGAAAATATTGTATTAATCTTCAGCACCTTAGCCTGATTAGCTGAACATGCTTCTCAAATAACAATCTCAATAGACTGGAAAGATGAATAATTCATGAACAAGAAACCAGACATGCTGATGGTGGTCGTCGTCCTGTTTGCGTTGGGCGTGCTTGCCAGCGGCGTCGTACAGAGCGGATTGCTCTGACTCAAGGCTCCTGATTCCGCCGTCCCCTGTCTCAGCGGGCGCGTTCTTCATGTCGGCTTCGGCTGATAACTCTGCTTGTCACTCACGATTCTGTCCATCCGGACATCCCACGCCTGACTCCCGAGATTCTCCACCCGCTGAAATTCATGGGCCAGTCCCACCAGCAGTGGCTGGCGGCGTCGTGCAGCGGCCCGGAAACTGAACGTCCTGTCATAGAAGCCTTTGCCCATTCCCAGCCGGTTGCCCTGTGCATCGAAGCCCACCAGCGGCACAAGGACCACATCCAGCGTGCGGGCCGGCACCCGCCTGCGTGCCTGCAGGCGCGGTTCCAGGATTCCCCAGCGATTGCGTTGCAGACGATCGCCCTGGCGATAGCGCACGAACAGCAGACGGTTCTGACCGAACGGGTGCAGCAGAGGAAGGAAACAGTGTTGTCCGCGTGCGAGCGCGGCGGCAAGCAGCAGAGACGGGTCGATCTCACCATCATTGGCAAGGTAGAAAGCAAGACGCTTTGCGGATCGGAAGAAGCGTTGGTCAGCCAGTGCATTGTGCAGCGCGACGGCCGCATCATTCTGTTCGCGCAGGCTCAGAGAGCGTCGAGCATGACGCAGGGATTTGCGAAGACTGGCGCGCTCGTGAGGAGTCATGACACTGGCAGGAAAGAGAGAATGAAGTTACCCGGAGCACCGCTACCAAAATAGTCCTGAACCCAAGGTTCAGGTGGTGACTCCAGAGGTGCATAAGGCTTTCCGTCGGGCGGACATGCACAACAGCACCTGGCGAGGAGCCTCCAGGTTAACAGATATCGGCTCAAGAACACTTTTGACTGGCTAATGCTCTAGGTAACTCGGAACCGAGTATATAGCACTGGGAAAAGGCGATCGAGCAAGCGTTGAAAAGTTTTTTGTCTCAATACGATCAGCTTATTTCAATCTGACGATTGGCCTGCAGGCTGCGATCGAGCTTGTCTTCAAGGTATTTGATCTGCTGTGCGTTCTGATGACGGCTCTCGTTGAGCTGCAGACTTTTACTCAGCATTTCATGTGTGATGTTCAATGCGGCCATCACGGAAATTTTCTCGAGGCCATGAATATTGCCGCGACCCTTGATCTTGCGCATGTTCTCATCGAGGTAGCGAGCAGACTTCAGAAGGGCTTCCTGTTCCGAAGGCGGACAGCTGACCTGATACTCCTTGTCGAGAATTCTGACCACTACGGTGCCGGGAACATTTTCTTCTGCGTTCATGCGATCTCTCTTGGTCAGGGTGAAGCGTGTGACAGTTGTGCAGTAAAGTGGGACCAGCCCCTCAGGAAGACTGTGACTGCTCCAGAGATTTGAGTCTGTTCAGAACGGACTCAAGACGGGTCTTGGCCAGTTTGTTGGTTTCGAGCAGTTGCTGGCGCTCTGAGTGCCAGTTATGCTCGTTCGCTCTCAGCAGCTGATTTTCCCGCTTCATCGTGGCACACAGCTCGATGAGCGCATCAATCTTTTGATCCAGCGTGGTAAATTTTTCGTCTGTCATTATGATGGTCGCCATATGCAGGATATGCATAAAAACCCACTGGTAAACTTCCCGTTACTATAGAGGCGCGACCCAAGGCGGTCAATCGCGGGTGTACGATGGCAAACATTCATGAAGAAGCAGCGCGCAGGCGCAAGGAGCTCATGCAGCAGATGGAGCCGGACAGCATTGCGCTGCTCTGTGCCGCGCCGCAGAGCACCCGCAGCAATGACACGGAATATCTCTATCGGCAGAACAGTGACTTCTACTATCTGACCGGCTTTGTTGAACATGATGCCGTGCTGGCGCTGATTCCCGGCCGCGAGCAAGGTGAAGTCGTCCTGTTCTGTCAGGAAAAGGACAAGACCCGTGAATTGTGGACGGGAATCCTGATGGGGCCGGAGCAGGCCATCGAGCAATTGAAAATTGATGACGCGTTTCCCATCGGCGACATCGACGACATACTGCCCGGGCTGATTGAAGGGCGTGAGCGTGTCTACTATTCGATGGGCAAGGATCCGCGCTTTGATCAGCGTGTCATGGACTGGGTCAAGATCATTCGCGGCAAGGTGCGCCAGGGCGCGCATCCGCCGGGCGAGTTTCTGGTGCTGGATCATCTGCTCAATGAAATGCGGCTGATAAAGAGCCCGATGGAAATCAAGCTGATGGAGAAAGCCGGCACTATTTCCGCACAGGCTCACAAACGTGCTATGGCGGCCTGTCGCGCGGGTCTGCACGAATACCATCTTGAGGCAGAGTTGCTGCATGAATTCGTGCGCTCCGGCAGCCGTGCGCCAGCCTACAACAACATCGTCGCTGGCGGGAAGAATGCCTGCATCCTGCACTACGTCGAAAACAATGCGGTACTCATGGATGGCGATCTGGTGCTCATCGATGCCGGCTGCGAATACGAATACTATGCGGCCGACATCACCCGCACCTTTCCCGTGAACGGTCGTTTCAGCAAAGAGCAGAAAGCCCTGTATGAAATCGTGCTCAATGCCCAGTTGCAGGCCATCAAGGCCATCAAGCCAGGAGCAGCCTGGGACGAGCCGCACAATATTACTGTGCGCATCATCACCGAAGGGCTGGTCAATCTCGGCCTGCTCAAGGGCAATGTGCAGGAGCTGATAAAAACGAACGCCTACAAGGCCTTCTACATGCATCGTGCCGGACACTGGCTGGGGATCGACGTGCACGATGTGGGCGACTACAAGATTGACGACAAGTGGCGCCTCATGGAGCCGGGCATGGTGACGACCATCGAGCCGGGCATTTATATTGCCCCCGACAACATGGACGTGGACAAGAAATGGCGCGGCATCGGTATCCGCATCGAGGATGATGTGCTGGTAACGCGCACAGGGCATCGCATCCTGAGTGAAGGTGCCCCCAAGACAGTCGAAGAAATAGAAAATTTCATGGCCCAGGCCCAAACCCAGGCAGTCGCCTGATTGCCGCCGGGAGGCCAGCACTCTGTGAGAATCTCGGAACCCCAGCATCACTATGACATTGTGATCATCGGCGGCGGTCTCGTCGGGGCCAGTTTCGCCTGCGCGCTGGCGGCACAAACGCGACACGTCGCGCCGCGCATCCTTGTCATCGAGGCCGCGCCATCCATGCAGGTGTCGACCAGTTTTGATGCCCGCTCGACGGCCTTGTCCCATGGCAGCAAGCAGATCTACGCAAGCCTGGGTCTGTGGAAGGCGATTGCCACCCATGCTGCTCCCATTCAACGCATTCACGTATCAGACCGCGGCCATTTCGGCGCTGTACGCATCGATAGCGCGGACATGCAGGTGGACGCACTCGGGCATGTTGCCGAGAACCAGCATCTCGGGCTGGTGCTGACGGGTGCGCTGGATGCCGACCCCGCCATCGACTTTCTGTGTCCGGCCAGCATCAGTACGCTGGTGCCCACCCCGCAGGGCATGCGTCTGCAGGTGCAGGGCGATTCGACAGATTTGCTGACAGTAGATGCCGCACTGGTGGTGCTGGCGGATGGCGGCAAGTCCACCGTGAGTGAACAGCTGGGCATCAGCAGCAACCACACGCCCTACGGTCAGCATGCGCTGATCGCCAACGTCGCCTTCAGCGACCCGCACAGACACACTGCCTACGAGCGATTCACCGAGAGCGGCCCGCTGGCCGTGCTGCCACTGGCCGAGCAGGAGGGAGAGCATCGGGGGGCACTGATCTGGACGCTGGCGGATGAAGAGGCCGCAGCAGTGGCCGCGTTGCCTGAGCACCAGTTCCTGGAAAAGCTGCAGGAGCGCTTTGGCTATCGCCTGGGGCGTTTCGAAAAGGTGGGCAGTCGCACGCTCTACCCGCTGACTCTGAGTGTTGCCCGCGAGCAGGTGCGGCCCGGTCTGGTGTTGCTGGGGAATGTGGCGCACTCGCTGCACCCCGTCGCGGGACAGGGCTTGAATCTGGCCTTGCGCGATGCGCAGGTGCTGGCGGGATTGCTGGCGCAAGCGCTGGCAAAGGGAGAACATCCCGGCGAAATGGCAGTGCTTCAGGCCTATGTGGAGCAGCAGACGCGTGACCAGCTGGCGACGATCAGCTTCAGTGACTACATGACGCGGCTGTTCTCCAGCAGCCATCCTGCGCTGGTGTGGGCACGCAAGTTCGGCCTGTTTTCCATCGACATGATTCCCCCGTTCAAACGCGGCTTTGCCCGGCAGGCCATGGGCCTCGCCGAGCGCAGACAGCAGCGGGCCTGATTCAGCGGGCGCTCAGGGCGCTGCGCAGAGTCTCAATCCGGTCACGGTTGACGCCCATGTCACTGTGCCCGAGCCGCGAGGCTGAACGCACGTGCACCAGGCCGGCAGCCGGGTCTGCCAGAAACTCCACATCGTCTACAAAGCCCATCAGTTTCGAGGTGAACTCGGCGTACAGATACTGATCCTGTTCGCTGATGATCTGTGCGCCCTGCATGGCGGTGACGGCGGTGCGCACCTGCGCCAGAGACGCATTCAATGGCGCAATGCTGTGACTGTCGCGCGTCTCGGCGCTGGAGACACAGTTTGGCGAGTCCGGGCAAGTGCCCAGTTGTCCGGCGGTCACACCAAGGCTGGCAGGGCGCTCGCCCGCGCAACCGAGCAGCGTCAACAAAGGGATCATCATCAGGCTCCATTTCATCGTGTTCAATCTCTGAGTAAAAAAGGGGGGTTCCAAAGCTACGGTGTGCACCAAGGGGTCAGATCATCGCCATTCCGAGCCACTCGGCGATCATGGCAGGCCTGGTCTCGCCCTCGATCTCCACGGTGGCCTTGTGCTTGAGCAGATAACAGTTCGGACTCTTATCAACGGCACTCATCAGTTCGAAGCGCGCGCGAATGCGTTTGCCCACTTTGACAGGGTTGAGAAAACGTACCTTGTCCAGGCCATAGTTGATGTCCACGTTGCAGCCCTTGATCTTGATGGTGCCTGTCTGCGACGCCAGCATGCTCAGCAGAGACAGGGTCAGAAAACCGTGCGCGATGGTCCCGCCGAATGCGGTCTCCGTCTGCGCCCTCGCACTGTCGACATGAATGAACTGGAAGTCACCCGTGGCCTCGGAAAACTGATTCACGCGCGTTTGGGAAATCTCGAACCACTGCGTGACGCCTACTTCCAGCCCGATGTACGCCTGCGCTTCTGCAAGCGTCACGAAGGTTGGCGACGAGCCGGCATCCTGCTGAAGTTTCAAGAGATTTTCCTTGTCTGACACACTGAATCCTGTTGTGGCTGTGGGGCGAAAAAGAGTGTCAGTATCGACCATCCCTTGCCTGCCAGCAATCAGGCTTTGCAAATACCAGGCTGCATTGCTGTGTGGCGCTCGGCTATACTGGTGGCCTTTTCCTCCCTGCCCGGACAATCGAAAGCCCATGCAGCAGAACGCGCAAGATGCATACGATATCGTCGTGGTTGGTGGTGGCCTGGTCGGAGCCAGTCTGGTGCTGGCGCTCGCGGAGCGCGGTCTTCGCATCGCCGTGCTCGACACCCAGCCGCTGAGCAGGCAGCACTGGCAGCGTGAGGAGCCGCAGGCCGGGCTTGATCATTTCGACCCGCGCGTCAGTGCCATTACTCCCGCCTCACAACGCTTCCTCGACAGCCTGGGTGTCTGGGATGCCGTGCTGGAGCGCCGCGCCTCACCTTATACTGACATGCATGTCTGGGAAGCCGACGGCACAGGTTCGATCCATTTCGCTGCCGGGGATATCCACTGTGAGGCGCTCGGACACATCGTCGAGAATGCCGTGTTGCTGGCAGCCCTGCATGAGCGGCTGCACGGGGTGTCAGGCGTGGAACTGCTGGCGCCCGTCAGCCTTGAATCCCTCGAACGTCTGCCGGTCCCCGGCCCACTGGACGCCGATCAGTCTCGTACAGTGCTCACACTTGCCGATGGCCGCAGTCTGCGCGCGCGCGTACTGGTCGCCGCCGATGGCGCCAATTCCCGCGTCCGTGAACTCGCCGGCTTCAAATTGAGCGAATGGGACTACGAGCACCACGCAATCGTCACGACAGTGCGTACCGGCCTGCCCCACCAGCGCACGGCCGCCCAACGTTTCATGGACGACGGCGTGCTGGCGTTCCTGCCCCTGCAGACGGCCCCCGGGGTGGATGATCAACACTATTGCTCAATCGTCTGGTCGGTTCTGCCTGAGCGGGCAGCCAAGCTCATGCTGCAGAGCGATGTGGAGTTTGCCGGCGCGCTGGAAGTGGCGATTGAAAGCAGGTTCGGGCAGATCGAACACGTGGACCCACGCTTCAGTGTGCCATTGCGACAACGCCACGCAAGACACTATGTGCAGGAGGGCATCGCCCTGATCGGCGATGCCGCCCACACCATCCACCCGCTGGCTGGTCAGGGGGTAAATCTTGGATTTCAGGATGCCAGCGCCCTCGCCAGTCAGTTGCTGCAGGCACTTGCTCGCCAGGATGAACCCGGCAGTCTGCAGGTTTTGCGCCGCTATCAGCGCCAGCGCATCGGCCACAATCTGGGGATGATGTGGGTGATGGAAGGCTTCAAACGGCTTTACGCGGATCAGGCCCTGCCCCTGCGCTGGCTGCGCAACGCGGGCATGGCCGGCCTCGATCGCACCGTATTGCTCAAGAGCCGCATCATGCGTTCGGCCATGGGCATGGACTGACGCAGCGCTCAAGTTATTCCTGCGCAGGTCGATGACTGAAGGACGCATTCAGACACTGGAGATTCCTCATGATTGGCAAAGAGCCCGTATGGCCATTCGACATGGACCTCAGCACACTGGATACCTGCAGCATCACCAACATCCTCAGTGACATCGAGAGTCACATGCCACGCATAGAATCGGCAGGTGGCATGAACGAACTGCTGCGTGTGAAGAGGCTCTTCGAGAAAGAACTGATGAGTGCCCGACGCCTGCACTAGTCCCCGGTTTTCAGAATCAAATGGGGTCAATGCCGCTCACTTGCAGGTGTACTCCCATGGGGGCATGGTTTATCCTACTTCCCGTTCGAAATTCCCGAAAAACAATTAAATTGAAGGATAGAAAAACATGAAAATGATTCTCTCGCTCGTGGCAGCAACTGCCCTCCTCGTTGGCGCCAATGTTCAGGCGATAGACGTGGCCGCAGTCAATCAGGCACTCGCTTCTGCGGACCGCAGCGATGCCGACAAGGCACTGGACGCAGCGCGCAAGCCTGCTGAAGTGCTGGACTTTCTGGGCCTGGAGCCCGGCATGACCGTACTGGACGTAATGTCCAGTGGTGGTTGGTACACCGAAGTGCTTTCACGCGCTGTTGGCGCCAGTGGCAAGGTGTACATGCAGAACTCTGAAGCGGCTCTGGCGCGTGGAACGACTCAGGCTACGGTAGATACACGTGTGAACGGCCGCCTGACCAATGTGGAACTGCTGACCAAGGATGTGACTGCTGACCTTGGCCTGCCCGCGAACTCCATCGATTTTGCCATTACCAACCTGAACTTCCACGACGTCTACAACCGTGATCCGGCTGCAGCACAGGCATTTCTGGTCAACATCAAGAATGCACTGAAGCCAGGCGCAGTGCTTGGTCTGATCGACCACGAAGGCGATGTGGGTGCTGACAACGCAACTCTGCACCGAATTCCAGTTGAAGTGGCGCGCGCTGCTGCCATCGAAGCGGGTTTCGAAATTGCCGAAGAGAGCGATTTGCTGAACGTGCCGAGTGACAATCACACACAGGCCCCGTTTGCTGCTGAGCTGGAAAGAAATACTGACCGTTTCACTCTGAAGCTGGTCAAGCCGGAGTAATCCGACTGTCATGCACAACGGCTCGGGAAATCGCGATTTTCCGGGCCGTTTTTCATCCCGCAAGCCTGACGATCAGCGCCCCTCGAGTGTCTCCTTGAAAGAAAGCGCGTCCCTGTCCTTCATTGCCCGTTTCTTCGCTGTCTTCAAGTACAGCCGCGTGGCCATGTCGATCGTCTGGGGCACCAGTGCCGCGCTGACGATCACGATGGCTGTTGCAACCCTGATGGCCGGCGTGCTGCCTGCGGCGATTGCGTACGTCGGCCAGCTCATTGTCGATGCCGTGGTGGCTGCCATTCAGGCGCCCCCCGAAACCCGGGAAGCCGCCACCGACCTCACCATTTTCTATGTGCTGTGCGAGGCCAGTCTGGTGGTGTTCATCACCGGCGTGCAGCGCCTCAACATGGTCTGCCAGTCCATCCTGCGCGTGCTGCTGGGCAACAAGATCAATGTGATGATCCTCGAGAAGTCCCTGACTCTGGAGTTGCGGCACTTCGAGGATTCCGAGTATTACGACAAGCTGGTGCGCGCGCGCCGCGAGGCCTCGAGCCGCCCGCTGAGTCTGGTGATCCGCACCTTTGACCTGGCGCGCGAGAGCATCTCGCTGGTCAGTTTCGGTTTCCTGCTGTTCCAGTTCTCGCCCTGGGCAGTGCTGCTTCTTGGTTTTGCCGGGCTGCCCGCCTTCATGGCCGAGGCAAAATTCTCCGGCGAAGCTTTCCGCAACCAGCGCACCCGGTCTGCCGAGCGGCGCATGCAGATCTACCTGGAAATGGTGCTGACCCGCGAGGACGGCGTGAAGGAAGTCAAACTCCTCAAGATCGGCCGACTGTTTCTGCAGCGCTACATCGACATCTTTCACAACATCTACAAGGAAGACCGTGATCTCGTGCTGCGGCGCGGCTTCTGGGGCTATGTACTGGGGCTGATTGCCAGTGCTGCCTTCTATCTGGCCTACGGCTGGGTGGTGTTTGCCGCCATCGCCACCACCATCACCATCGGCCAGATGACCATGTACATCGCCGTCTTCCGCCAGGGTCAGGGCGCGGTGACCAACAGCCTGACGGCGATCAATGGCATGTACGAGGACAATCTGTATCTGTCCAACCTGGTGGAGTATCTGGACCACAAAGTGCCGGAAGCCAGTGGCGACAAGACGACGGGCCCCGATCCGACCGACGGCATTCGCTTCGAAAACGTCAGCTTCTTCTACCCCGAGAGCAAATCGGCAGCGTTGAACAACCTCTCCCTGCACATCAAGGCCGGGGAAAGCCTCGCCATCGTGGGCGAAAACGGCTCGGGCAAGACCACGCTGATCAAACTGCTGACCCGCCTGTATTCCCCCACCAGCGGCCGCATTCTGCTGGAAGGACTGGACCTGCAGGAATGGGACATTGAAGCGCTGCGCCACAAGATCGGGGTGATCTTTCAGGACTTCTCGCGCTACCAGTTGAAGGTGGGCGACAACATCGGCATCGGCGATGTGGAAAACATGGAGAACCGCCCCCAGATAGAAACAGCCGCGCAGGATGGCCTGGCAGCCGACTTCATCAAGCATATGCCTGACACCTACGACACTCAGCTGGGCACGTGGTTCAAGGGCGGCAAGGAGCTCTCCGGAGGGCAATGGCAGAAGATAGCCCTGGCCAGGGCGTTCATGCGCAGCCATGCCGATGTGCTGATTCTCGATGAACCGACGGCCGCGATCGATGCCAAGGCGGAAGCGGACATCTTCGCCCATTTCCGCGAGCTGACGGCAAAACGTATCTCGATCATCATCTCGCACCGCTTTTCCACGGTGCGGATTGCTGACCACATCATCGTGCTGGCCAAGGGTGCTATTGAAGAAGAAGGCTCCCATGAGCAGTTGCTTGAACGGAATGGGCACTATGCCCGGTTATTCCGTCTGCAGGCCCAGGGTTACATGTAAGCCCTGCCAGGCTGAGCTTGTGGCTTGCTGTGGGAGCGGAACTTCCTGTGGGAGCAGTCCCTGCTGTGGGAGCGGGCCGTGCCCGCGAACCAAACAATGTTGTACCACCGACCTACTGGAGACTTACCCCATGCTCGACTCAAAGAACCTGCTTGAAAAATTCCTCGGACCCAACGCGGCCGACTCCATGCGCGAGACCGGTAGCTCTGCCAAACAACAGCTCGATGGCATGGGGATGGGCGGGTTCGGCGGCGGTGCCGTGGTTGGCGGCCTGCTGGGGCTGATGCTCGGCGGCAAGAAGATGAAGAAGATGGCGGGCTACGGTGGTGCCGCTGCTGCAGGGGCACTTGCGTTCAAGGCCTATCAGAACTGGCAGCAGGGCAAGGCAGCGGCAAGCGCACCAGTAGCCGGACCCGCTGACTTCGCGAATGTGGACCCGCGGTTTCTGCCCGAAACAGCCTCTGCCGCGGATGGTCAGCCATTCCAGCTGGCACTGATCAGAGCAATGATCGGCGCTGCCAAAGCCGATGGCCATATCGATGCACAGGAACAGAAGTCACTGTTCGAGCAAGTTGAAAAGATGGGGCTGGATGCCGAGAGCAAGGCCTTTGTATTCGACGCCCTCACACAGCCGGTGGACATTGCTGCCATTGCCGCTTCGGCGCGGGGTATAGAACAGGCTACCGAGCTGTATCTGGTGTCCCGCGTCGCCATCGATGTGGATCATCCGGCAGAACGAGCCTATCTGCAGGCGCTGGGTCACCGGCTGAATCTGCCGGCAGAACTGATCGCACACCTTGATCATCAGGTGCAGCCGGTCGCGTGATTGTGGGAGCGGGTGTGTGGGAGCGGGCTTGCCCGCGAACAGTTCGCTTGCAAGCAAGCTCCTACACCAACAAGCTCCCACATATGCCAGCTTTCCAGGCAGCAAGCTTCTGCTGCCTACTGGTAAGTCTCCAGCGCCGGACACGCGCAGAAAAGATTGCGGTCTCCGTAGACGTTGTCGATGCGATTCACGGACGGCCAGAACTTGCTGTCCTTCAGCCCCGGCACCGGCCAGGCCGCTTCGTGCTTGCTGTAGCCGCGCTGCCAGTTGGCATCCATGATGTCGGCCAGCGTGTGGGGCGCGTGCTTGAGCGGGTTGTCCAGTGCATCAAGCTCGCCCGACTCCACCCTCGCAATTTCCTTGCGAATGCTGATCATGGCCTGAATGAAGCGATCCAGTTCCTGCTTCGGCTCACTCTCTGTCGGCTCGATCATCAGCGTGCCTGCCACCGGAAAGGACATGGTCGGCGCGTGGAATCCATAGTCCATCAAGCGCTTGGCAACATCCTCTTCCGAAATGCCCGACGCCGCCTTGAGCGGACGCAGGTCGATTATGCACTCATGGGCCACCATGCCATTGCGGCCGGTATAAAGCACGGGGAAATGAGGCTCCAGCTTGCGGGCAATGTAGTTGGCGCTGAGGATTGCCACCTGCGTGGCTTTCAACAGACCTTCGGCCCCCATCATGGCGATGTAAGTCCAGGAAATCGGCAGAATGCCGGCACTGCCCCAGGGCGCTGCCGACACGGCGGAGTTGCCCGGATTGGGTCCGTCCAGCGCCACCACGGCGTGGTTGGCCAGGAAAGGGGCCAGGTGCTTCTTCACGCCGATCGGGCCCATGCCCGGTCCGCCACCGCCATGGGGAATGCAGAAGGTCTTGTGCAGATTCACGTGGGAAACATCTGCGCCAATGTCGCCCGGCCGAGCCACTCCCACCTGTGCATTGAGGTTGGCACCGTCCATGTAAACCTGGCCACCATGCGCATGAATGATCTCGCAAATCTCCTTCACGCCTTCTTCGTACACCCCGTGTGTGGACGGATAGGTGATCATCAGCGCGGCCAGCGTGTCCTTGTATTGCGTGGCCTTGGCGCGCAGGTCTGCAATGTCGATATTGCCGCGATCGTCGCAGGCAACCACCACCACTTTCATGCTGATCATCTGTGCACTGGCGGGGTTGGTGCCGTGGGCCGAGCTCGGGATCAGGCAGACATTGCGCTGGCCCTCGCCCTTGCTGTTCAGATAATTGCGAATGGCCAGCAGCCCGGCGTATTCGCCTTGCGCACCGGAGTTGGGCTGCATGCTGACGGCATCGAAACCCAGAATCTCGATGAGCATCTCTTCCAGTTCGCCGATCATCTGGCGGTAGCCGGGTGTCTGCTCCACTGGCACGAACGGGTGCGGCTTGCTGAATTCCGGCCAGGTGACGGGAATCATTTCGGCGGTGGCGTTCAGCTTCATGGTGCAGGAGCCCAGCGGAATCATGGCGTGGGTCAGTGAGATGTCCTTGTTCTCCAGGCGCTTCAGATAGCGCAGCATTTCGGTTTCGCTGTGGCAGCGATTGAAGAACGGATGGGTCAGGAATTGCGACTGGCGCTGCAAAGTGCCGGGTATCCCGACAACGGTTGCAGAGCCAGCGCAGATCTGCTGGTCCAGAGTCGCGACACTCAGCCCGACCGACTTGTCTCCCAGCAGCACCTGCCACAGCAGCTCGATGTCATGCGTCGTGGTGCACTCATCCAGACTGATGCCGATACTGGTGGCTTGATCCATGCGCAGGTTGATGCGAGCCTGCCTGGCGCGGGCAAGAATGGCCGAACGGCTGGCGGCGTCCGTCGCGATGGTCAGGGTGTCAAAGAAACGCGAATTGCTGCACTTCAGCCCTCTGTCATCAAGACCATTCGCCAGAATGGCGGTGAGACGGTGAATGCGCTGGGCGATGGTGCGCAGACCTTCCGGACCATGGTACATCGCATACAGGGCGGCTATGTTGGCCAGAAGCACCTGCGCGGTGCAGATGTTGCTGTTGGCCTTCTCGCGGCGGATGTGTTGCTCACGGGTCTGCAGTGACATGCGGAAGGCCTGTTTGCCGCGGGCGTCGATGGACACGCCGATGATGCGGCCCGGCACAGCGCGTTTGAACTCGTCTTTCGTAGCGAAGTAGGCCGCATGTGGCCCGCCATAGCCCATGGGCACGCCGAAACGCTGTGTACTTCCAAGCACCACGTCGGCCCCCATCTCGCCAGGGGACTTCAACACGACGAGGCTCATGATGTCTGCGGCTACAACGGCAATAGCACCACTGTTGTGCAGGGCGGCAATTGCGGCAGTCAGGTCCCGTACTTCGCCATTGGCACTGGGGTACTGGAATATCGCGCCGAAGACATTGTGCTGGGCCAGTTCGGCGATATCCGCAATGATCAGTTCAAAACCGAAACACTCAGCGCGGGTTTTCAGGACGTCGATGGTCTGCGGGAAACAAGCGTTGTCGACGAAAAAGGCATTGGCATCACTGCGGCTCACACGCTTTGCCAGCGCCATCGCTTCTGCCGCTGCGGTTGCTTCGTCCAGCAATGAGGCATTGGCCAGATCCATGCCGCTGAGATCCAGAATCATCTGCTGGAAGGCCAGGAGACTTTCCAGACGTCCCTGGGACACTTCGGGCTGATAGGGCGTGTACGCGGTGTACCAGCCCGGGTTTTCCAGCACATTGCGCAGAATCACGTTCGGCGTGAGCGTGTCGTAGTAACCGAGGCCAATGAAAGAGCGGGCAGGCTCATCCTGGCTCACCATTGCCTTCAGACGCGCAAGTGCTGCTGTTTCCGTTGCGGGTTCGCCAAGCGCCAGGGGCCGCTTGAGTGCGATGGAATCGGGTACCGTCTTTTCGATCAGCTCTGTCAGCGAGCCAAGCTGCAGCTCGGCCAGCATCGCGTGGATGTCACCTTCGTTCGGTCCGATGTGTCGGCCGATGAATTCGTCGGTGTGCTGCAGGCTCGCGAGCGAGCGCGGGGATGGTGCGTTTGTCAGCATGTAAGCCTCGGTCAATAGACGGGGCCGAGCGCAGTAAGCTGCACTCCGGGCCCGCGGGAGCAAGAAAGAAAACGGTTCATATCGGCGCGCCGTGGAAGGCGCCCGGAATCGAAACTGGAGTTTCGAAAGTGTTATTGGTCAGTACGACAGGCGCTTGCGCCCGGACGCCTTATTCGCAGATTTTTGCGTAACCATCGGCGTCGAGCAGAGCATCCAGTTCAGCGGCATTGCCAGGCTGAATGCGACAGAACCAGCCTTCGCCATAAGGAGACGTGTTGACGATTTCCGGGCTGTCGATGAGAGTCTTGTTGACCGCAATGATCCTGCCGGAGACAGGTGCATAAATGTCGGATGCCGCCTTCACGGATTCGACGACACTGATCTCCTGCTTTGCAGAGACGCTGGCGCCATCGTCGGGAAGCTCGATGAACACGATGTCACCCAGCAGTTCCTGCGCGTGATCTGTAATGCCAACGGTGCAGGTGCCATCTGCTTCTACGCGCACCCACTCGTGGGTGGCGGCATACTTCAAATTGTCCGGAAAGCTGCTCACTGACCAATCCTCATGCTGAAAATAAAATTTATTCAAAAACCTTTTTGCCAAACCGTACGAAATTCGGCTTCACAAGGCGAACGGGTGTCAGCTTTCCTCGCAGATCGACACGGCAATCGGTGCTGTCTGCCGGGATTCTAGCCAACGCGATGGAATGCTTCAATGTCGGGGAAAACGTGCCGCTGGTGATGATGCCTTCGCGCTCTTCGCCATTGACGAGGCAGACAACGCGCAGGCCTTCGCGCAATACGCCGCGCTCTTCCATGACCAGGCCGGTCAGGATTGGCAACAGCCCTTCGCGTTGTTCGCGCTTGTGCTGTTCGACCGCAGTGCGGCCGATGAACTGACGCGTTGCAGGCTCCCAGGCGATGGTCTGCTCCATGTTGGCAGCAAGTGGCGACACAGAGTCATCCATGTCGTGACCATAAAGATTCATGCCGGCTTCCAGGCGCAGCGTATCGCGTGCACCCAGGCCGATGGGTTTGACGCCCAGTTGCAGCAACTGGTCCCAGAGGGCCGGAGCCTGCGCATTGGGGATCAGCAATTCCAGACCTCGCTCGCCAGTGTACCCCGTGCGGGCAATGAACCAGTCACCGGATTCCAGGCTGCGGAAATTGCCCAGCGCGCGAACGCTGTCCGCCAGCGCCGGGGTCAGCACCTGACATACCTTGTCAATGGATTCCGGGCCATGCACGGCCAGGATGGCAAGCTCGGGGCGCTCGGTGACGCTGACTTTCCAGTCCCGAGCCCGTTCATTCATCCAGCGCAGATCCTTTTCACGGGTTCCGCAATTGACCACCAGCCGATAGCCAAAGACGCGGCGATAGACAATCAGATCGTCCACAACGCCACCCGTGTCGTTGAGCATGGCGCTGTAGAGTGCACGGCCTGCCACATCGAGTTTCTCGACATCATTGGCCAGCAGATATTGCAGCCACGCTTTGGCATCCGGGCCATCGACATCCACGATTGTCATATGGCTGACGTCGAAGACGCCCGCATGCTGACGCACTGCGTGATGTTCTTCGATCAGCGACTGATATTGAATGGGCATGTCCCAGCCCCCGAAATCAACGATTCGGGCACCGGCGTCCAGGTGCTTCTGGTACAGAGGGGTCTTCAATCCCACAATGAGGGTTTCCTGGCTTGGCAATGGGGCGGGGGCTGCGTGAGAAGGAGCTGCCTGCGCCGAAAACAAGGCGGCCATTCTACTCGCTGGAAGGAGGGTTTAACAGGACAGAATGGCCTCCAGACCCGCTGAAAGACGTGCCATTTCGGTGCAGGAATTATTGCAGTTCGGCCAGGAAACGGTCGGCGCGCGGCAGGTAGTTGCGGTCGCTGTCCAGCGAAAAGATCACCGAGCTGGAACGTCCGATGATCTGATCCCGGGGAATGAAACTGTAGATGCGGCTGTCGGCGCTGTTGTCGCGGTTGTCGCCCAGCACGAAGAACTGGTCTTCCGGCACCGTCTCCGGCCCGAAGCTGCGCGAGAGGCGGCTTGTGAAGGTGTCAGACAACATCGCCTCATGGGTGTGGTCAAACAGATGTTCGCGAATGATCAGGGAATCGATGTCGCTTGACACCACTTCATAGTCGGCAGGCTGACCATTGATGACCAGTGTGTTGTTGCGCATGTAGATGGTGTCGCCAGGAAGGCCGACGATACGCTTCACCAGGCGCTTTTCTGCCGCTTCGGAGTCGATGATCACGATGTCGCCGCGTTCGGGGTCGGTATGCGATGCGAGGAAAATGTCTGTAAAGGGCACGCGCACATCGTAGGCCAGTTTGTTGACCCAGACTTTGTCACCATCCAGCAGAGTGGGTTGCATGGAGCGCCCGGAAATGGAGTTCAGATCAGCAATGGCGCTTTTGAAGAACACGATGCTGAGAAGCAGGAACAGAAATTTTCTGTTCTCTTGCCAGAATGCTGACAGGTACTTCTTCATGGGATTTCCTTGCTCCGTTCCATTGCCGAATCGCCTCTGCTCGACTCAGGTGGCCGACAATAGGCGATTGCCGCGCTGCAAGTCAATCAACCCTCTGTGGTGTCTGGCCTGGTTGAGAAACTCAAGCCAATGGATGCTGGTGCCTTCCGGACGATTCTTATACGCTTGTCGTTGAGCACTGCCTCCCCAACCTCCTGCAAGCACGAGCGCGTCTGACATGCCACTGAGCCAATTTCATGCCGTTGCCCGCGACTGGTTCCTGCAGCGTTTCGGGGCGCCTACCCAGGCACAGGCGCAGGCATGGCCGGCTATCAAGTCCGGACGCCACACGCTGATATCGGCGCCGACGGGCAGTGGCAAGACCCTGGCGGCGTTCTATGCCGCGATTGATGATCTTCTGCAACAGGCTCAGGAGGGACCGCTGCCACGCGCTACCCGCATCCTTTACATTTCCCCTCTCAAGGCGCTCAGCAACGACATTCACCGCAATCTGGAAGTGCCCCTGCAAGGGCTGGCGGATCTGCTGCGCGAGCGCGGCGCTGCGGCGGCCGACATCAGTGTTGCCGTGCGCACGGGTGACACTACCCCCACCGAACGCCAGCGCATGTTGCGCGCGCCGCCCCACATCCTTGTGACCACCCCGGAATCTCTCTACCTGCTGCTGACCAGTGAGGGCGGGCGGCAGATGCTGCGGACAGTGGGTACCGTCATCGTCGACGAGATCCACGCACTCCTCGGAGACAAGCGCGGGTCTCACCTTGCGCTTTCCCTGGAGCGGCTGGAAAGCATCGTGCACCGCCCATTGCAGCGCATCGGGCTCTCGGCCACCCAGAGGCCCTTGTCCCTGGTGGCGGATTTTCTGACCGGCAATCGCCCCGACCAGCCCTGTGTCGTGGTCGACTCGGGCCATCGTCGCGCCATCGATGTGACGCTGGAAGTGCCGGGGTCGCCCTTGTCGGCGCTCATGAGCAACGAGGTCTGGGACGAACTCTACCAGCGGCTTGTGCAGCTGATCGAGACGCACGAGACCACGCTGGTGTTCGTGAACACGCGGCGGCTCTCCGAGCGGCTGGCACTGGCACTGACCGAACGTCTGGGCGAAGGACTGGTCAGTTCGCACCACGGCAGCATGAGCAAGGAACATCGCCATCTGGCCGAGCAGAAACTGAAGGACGGGCATCTCAAGGTGCTGGTGGCGACAGCCTCCATGGAGCTGGGCATCGATGTGGGCTCCGTGGATCTGGTGGTGCAGTTTTCCTCGCCCAAGAGCATCGCGAAATTCCTGCAGCGTGTGGGTCGCAGTGGCCACTCGGTGCGGGGCACGCCCAAGGGCATTCTGTTCCCCCTGACGCGGGATGATCTGGCGGAGTGTACGGCGCTGCTCAACAGCCTGCGCGAAGGCGATCTCGACCGCATCCTGATGCCGGACAAGCCTGTGGACATTCTCGCGCAGCAGATTGTGGCGGAAGTCGCCTCGTCCCAGGGAGAGGACGGCGGCGAAGGCAGCTGGAGTCTGGACGCCCTGTACGCGCTGTTCGTGCGGGCGCATCCCTATCGCGACCTTTCCCGTGAGGCGTTCAACGGCATCGTGCAGATGCTGGCCGATGGCTATTCCACGCGCCTCGGGCGCAAGGGCGCGTATCTGCATCTGGACGTCATCAACAACCGGGTCAGTGCCCGCCGCAATGCCCGCCTGACTGCGCTGACCAACGGTGGCGCCATTCCGGACATGTTTGACTATCAGGTGGTACTGGACCCGGACGACACCGTAGTGGGCACGCTCAATGAAGACTTTGCACTGGAAACGCTGCCCGGCGACATTTTCACGCTGGGCAGCCACAGCTGGCAGCTGCTGCGGGTGGACGGGCTGAAAGTGCGGGTGCGCGATGCCCAGGGCGCACGGCCCACCATTCCTTTCTGGTTTGGCGAAGGACCAGGGCGTACCCGGGAACTCTCGCTGTCGGTGTGTGCTCTGCGGGAAACCATCGATGCTTTCCTGCAGGACGATTCTGCCGCCAATGCGGTGCAGTGGCTGAAGGAAGCGCTGCGTCTGCCGGCCTCCGCCGCACAGCAGCTTGTGGATTATCTACAGGCTGGGCGCAATGCGCTGGAAGTCATGCCTACGCAGAAGACCCTGGTGATGGAGCGCTTCTTTGACGAAGTAGGCGACATGCACGTCGTCATTCACTCGCCCTTCGGCAGTCGTCTCAACCGCGCCTGGGGGCTGGCGCTGCGCAAGCGTTTCTGCCGCACCTTCAACTTCGAGCTGCAGGCTGCTGCCAACGAAGACAGCATCGTGATTTCCCTGGGCTCGGTGCACAGTTTTCCATTGCAGGAGGTGTACGCCTATCTGCAGAGCGGGAGCGTGGAGGACGTGCTGGTGCAGGCGATGCTCGATGCCCCCATGTTCGAAGTGCGCTGGCGCTGGAATGCCACCCGTTCACTGGCCATTCAGCGCAATCGCAATGGCAAGCGCGTGCCGCCGCAGTTTCAGCGGATGGATGCCGAGGACCTGGTGGCCCACGTGTTCCCCGATCAGATCGCCTGTTTCGAGAACATCCAGGGCAAGCGCGAGGTGCCCGAGCACCCGCTGGTGCAGCAAACCATCCACGACTGCCTGACCGAAGCCATGGACATCGAAGGGCTCAAGCAACTGGTGAGCGACATCGAGAGCGGCGCGCTGACATTGATCGCCCGCGACCTGCGCGAACCCTCGCCCTTTGCACAGGAGATCATCAACGCCCGCCCCTATGCCTTTCTGGACGATGCGCCCTTTGAAGAGCGGCGTACCAATGCAATCCGCAACCGCAGCTGGCAAGACCCGGCCGAGGTGCAGTCCTACAGCGTGCTGGACGAAGCGGCGATTGCCCAGGTGCGCGAAGAAGCCTGGCCACTGGTGCGCTCGGTCGACGAGATGCACGACGCGCTGTATTCCCTCGCGTATGTGACGGCAGCCGAGGCACAGCAGCACGGCTATGCAGGGCATCTGCACGCACTTGTGAACGCAGGCCGTTGCTGCTTGCTGGAAACCGGCATGGCGCAGTTCTGGGTGGCGGCCGAGCGCCTGCCCTTGTTGCGAACGCTCTATCCCAAGGCCGTCTGTGAGCCATCGCTCGCGTTGCCGCCCAGTCTGCTCCGGGAAACATGGGAGGACGATGCCGCCCTGCGCGAAGTGCTGCGCCGCCGTCTGGAAGGACTGGGTCCTGTCACCTCGGACCGGTTGGTTGCAGAGCTCGGTCTGCGACCGGTGCTGGTGGAGGTCGCCCTGCTCGGGCTCGAAACGGAAGGCTTTGCGTTCCGGGGGCAGTTCTCGACGCTGCTGCAGGGATCAACACAGTGGTGTGAACGGCGTCTGCTGCAGCGCATTCACCGCTACACCATCGATTCCCACCGGCAGAGCATCAAACCCGTGTCGCTGCAATCCTATATGCGCTTCCTGTTCGACATGCATGAAGTGCGCGTGCAGCGGCTGCCTGCGCGACCCGTGCTGGTGCCAACCTCTTCCGATGGTCAGGGGCTGCTGCAGCGCACGCTCGCGCGGCTGGATGGCCTGAGCGCACCGGCCACACTGTGGGAAGCGGATGTCTTCCCATCGCGGATCAGCGGCTATGACCCTTCCTGGCTGGATGTGATGTGCATCAGTGGGCGGCTGGTCTGGGGGCGGCTTGTGCGGCCCGGGCTGAAGGGCGGCGCGCTGGCAGACGCCTCCCGCAAGCCAGGGCCGGTCAAGGGCACACCCATCACGTTGTTGCAGCGCCAGAATCAGGATATCTGGGACGCTCTCGCTCGGGCTGCAGACCCGGTCAGTGCGGCGGACGAAGCGCCACTGAGTTCCCTCGCCGCGCGTATCGAAACGGATATCCGCCAGCATGGCGCCAGTTTCTTCGAACAGATTTCCCGGCGTACGCAGCTGCTGCGCAGCCAGCTGGAGCAGGGCCTGGCCGAACTGGTCAGCGCCGGCCGCATTACCAGCGACAGCTTCACAGGTCTGCGAGCCCTTCTCACGCCCGATGCCCGCAAGCCGGGAGGGCATGCCAATGGCCGTCGTCGCGCCACGTTCGGTGTGGAAGATGCCGGGCGCTGGTCGCTGCTGCGAGATGACCACCCGGTGCCGGCAGTCGCGACCGAAGAGTGTCCGCTGAATGACGAGCAGCTTGAGCGCCTGATCATGATCTACCTGGCGCGCTGGGGGGTGCTGTTCAAGCGCGCACTGGAACGAGAAAGCGCGGCGCCGTCCTGGCGTTTGCTCCTGCGCAAACTGCGCACCCTGGAGTTGCAGGGGGTGGTGCGCGGCGGACGGTTCATCGCCGGCATCAGCGGTGAGCAGTTTGCGCTCCCGGACACTGTCACTGCCCTGCGCCAGTTCGGCAAGAATCAGGATGCTGCCCAGCGCAGCACCGAATATGTCAGTCTGGCGGCTGCCGATCCGGTGAACCTGCTGGCCATCGTTCTGCCAGAGACCCGTTTGCCGCGCCTCGCCCGCAACCGCATTCTGTATCGCGACGGCCTGCCGCTGGCCGTGCTGGAAAACAACAAGGTCAGGTTTCTGCGCGAGGTGGAGCCTGACGTACAATGGCAATTGCAACAGGTCTTGCAGCAACGGGAGTTTCCCTCACGGCTGCGGGCTTACATCGGTACGTGAACCAGGCACTCGCTGCCAGACAAGGATATCCATGACGCTACTCTTTGCAGTCGAAATCCCTGCCGTTCCCATCCTGGGGCGTCCGGAGCAGTTTCCCGTCAATCGCATCTACTGTGTGGGGCGCAACTACGCGGCGCATGCGCGGGAGATGGGCGCGAATCCGGAGCGCGAATCGCCCTTTTTCTTCAGCAAACCTGCCAACGCCATCGCTCAGAATGGCGCCGTGCTGCCATACCCGCAGCGCACCCGGGATTTGCACCACGAGGTCGAGCTGGTAGTGGCGCTGGCGGGTGATGCCCTGGCAGCCAAGGGCGAGTGTCTGTCCCTGGCGGAAGCGCAGGCCGCCGTGTTCGGCTATGGTGTGGGAATTGATTTCACGCGCCGAGACCTGCAGGCAGAAGCCAAAGACAAGGCAAGGCCATGGGACACGGCCAAGGGCTTTGACGACTCCGCCCCCATGACAGCACTCACTCCGGTAGCAAAGGTGGGAGACTTGTCCGCCGCGCACATCACGCTGCATGTCAATGGCGAGCTGCGGCAGGAGGGCCACATCAGTGACCTGATCTGGAATATTCCAGAGCTGATAGCGGAATTGTCCACTTATTACCGGCTGCGTCCGGGCGACCTGATCTTCACCGGAACTCCGGCGGGTGTCGCTGCGGTGGTGGCCGGCGATGTGCTGGAAGGTCGAGTGGACGGGCTTGAGACACTGAAGATCAGCATCGGGACAGCACTCAGAAGCTGAAGAAGCTGCTGATGGACAGATAGAGAATGGCGGCGCTCAGGCCCGTGTAGAAAAGAAAACGCCCCGGCTGGCTGCGGAAACTTGCGAACAGGGTCGGGGCGGCGCCCTGCCGGCACTGTTCCTCATATTCCTCGCGCATGAGGCGTGTACGCTCCTGCTGGTAGTCGGTCAGCAAAGCCAGCGCACGCGCGTGCTGCGCGTCGTCACGCAGCCACAGCGCCGGCATCGAGATGCCCCAGTTGCCGGGGGTTGTCTCGTAGAAATCGATGCCATTTTCCTCCAGCAATGTGCGTACATCGTCCGCTTCGTCATCGGGCACGTGACGCAATCTGAACAACAATGTGGCCATGCTGGCTTCCTTGGAGGAGTGTCGGGGGGCATGCTACCTTCTCCTTCGCGATACTGTAAATCACACGGGAACCGACCTCATGCTCGAAAATCCGATAACTGTCACCGCGCGCAAGCGCCTCGCGCGTCCTCTGGGTGCCGGCCTGCTCGCGCTGTTCTGCCTTGCGCCTTGGCATTGGGTGCTGGCACAGAGCGCTGTGTGGGTCGCTACGTCGGGTGCTGAAAAGGTCTACCTGGGCGGCACCGTGCATCTGCTGCGTCCTTCCGATTACCCGCTGCCCGAACCTTTCGAGAAGGCTTATCAGGATTCAAGCGCGGTGTATTTCGAAACCGATATTGCCGGCATGAGCGACTTTGCCGTGCAGGCCCGCATGATGCAGGAGTTGCTGTACAGCGATGGCCGTACACTGCAGACGGTGCTGGATGCGCCCACGTATGCGGCGCTTGCGGCCCATGTCTCCTCAACAGGGCTGCCCATGCAGATGATGGAGCGGTTCAAGCCAGGCATGCTCGTCAGCACGCTGCAGGTCATCGAGTTCCAGAAAATGGGGTTTACGCCGCAGGGTGTCGATGCCTACTTCAATTCACGCGCGCTGGGCGATGGCAAGCAGGTGGGGGAGCTGGAGTCGATCGACGATCAGATCGGTTTCATCGCCAACATGGGGGAAGGCAATGAGAATGAGTTTGTGCGTTCGTCGCTGGACGACATGCAGGAGATCGAGACCGCGATGGAGCAGATGATTGCAGCCTGGCGCAGTGGTGACAATGCGACGCTGGAAGCCTTGTTCGTTGCCGACATGAAAGAGGAATACCCGACACTTTATGAGGCGCTGCTGGTGCGCCGCAATACTGCATGGATCGCAATCATCGAGACTTTGTTCGAGAACCAGGGGAATGAGTTCGTCCTGGTGGGCGCGGCACATCTGGTAGGGGAAGATGGTCTGCTGAGTCTTCTGGAGCAGAAAGGCTTCGAGATTTCGCGAGTTGAATGACCGGGGTCCGGTTCACTCCCCGGCGTGCTGACACAGCAGGTCGAAAAAGGCGCGGGCAGCCCGGCTCATCTGTCGCTGCCGGTGGTAGATGCAGTCGAGGTTGCGTGTGAGCGCTATGGCACCTTCGGTGGCGTCAGCGTGTACACAAAGCACGGCCAGTGCCTTGTCTTCCAGCATTGAGCGAGGCAGAACTCCCCAGGCATAGCCTGCAGAAATGAGTGCCTTGATGGTTTCCAGATAATTGGTCGACAGCTTGATCTTGATCCGAAGTCCGTTGCGTGCGAACAGATCTTCCACCAGTTGTGTGGTATAAAACCGTCGTTCGGGCAGGAGCGCAGGGTACTGAGCCATGTCTGCCAAGCTGACGGCTCCGCCCTGGCTCAAGGGATGCTGCGGCGCGGCGACGAAATGCAGCGTGTCCTTCCACAACGTATGGGAACAGATAGTGTCGTTCTGTTCCTGCACTTCCGTGATGATTCCCAGATCGCAATGCCCTTTCAGCACCTCTGCGTAAGCCTCTTCGGAATCCATGAAACGGATGTCCAGCTCCACCCGCGGAAACCGTTCCGAGTACTCGCGCAGAATATGAGGCAGGCGGTGTAGTCCGATGTGGTGACTGGTAATGAGTTTCAGCTGACCTTTGGTCTCGCCATCGAGATCGGCAAGGGCCTGGCGTGCGCTGTCCATGCGTGACAGGATTGCTTCTGCGTGGGGCAGCAGGGTGCGGCCTGCCTCCGTGAGAGAAACCTGCCTGCCGATGCGATCGAACAGCAAGGTGCCCAGCTGTTGTTCCAGCATGTGAATGCGTTTGCTGATGGCAGGCTGTGTAACGTGCAGTCTCTCGGCGGCAGCAGAAAAGGATCTGCCATCGGCGACTGCCACGAATGCTCTCAGATTCTGTGTGTCCATGCCGGACCGAAAGTTGAGGGAGAAATCCGACTGTGAATCAGGCGTTGCTCTTGTGACTCAGAACGATCTGACGCGGGCCCGTCGTGGTGGTTTGACCGCTGATTCCAGAGGGGATCAGTTTGACTTTTCCCCCGGATTTGAGGAACGCTTCGACGTGTTCTGACAGATTTATACGATTGTCTGCTGCGGGGTCCTTCTTGGGTTTGGTAGCCATGGCAATACCTGGTCTCGTCGTGTAAAAGGTCGGGCATTATACACAGAATGCCGGTGCATCGTAACGACGGGTCTGAATGTCAGGCGTTGCGGCGACGTTTGCGGGAGAAAAGCTCTCCAGCAGTGTCTGCGGGGAGGTCTCCCAGTAACTCATCGAGCGATACCTTGTAGACCACTTTGACCTTGGCCAGCAGCTCGATCTCGAGATGGCAGCCATAGTCGCGCGTGGTTTCAATGTCTTCCAGCTGCTTGCGCGAGACGCCCAGAAGGGCTGAACCTTCGGTCATCGAATGCCCGGCGAGCAGGCGCAGGCGACGGATCTGCTCTTTGATGCGAATTGTCAGTGGTGAGAACTTGTATTGTTGGTCTGGCATGCTTTGCTATCTTTATCCTGTGGCTCTGCAGGAGTTTTGCTGATCAATATCAGCGATTTTCCCGCCATATTTAGGAGCAATCCCGGCATTAGTCGGCTAAATCAGTCTGCACTATCCGGCGATTGCACATGGATGCAAACAATAATGCTTGTACAAAATTTAGTCAAACAACGAAGGCCTGCGAGGAAGTGGCGCGGGGAGAGTGCTGTCTTGTCGCTTGGGAAGTTTGCTAGAATCGCACCCATTCTTTGCCGCAACCAGTGCAGGTAGACCATGGCCCGAAAACCGAAAGAACCGACACAAAAAGTCCCGGAAGTCTTGACCATTGGCGCTGACTGCGTCGTGGCGTTTCATTACAAGCTTTGCGAGATTCTGCCGGATGGCAGCAAGTCAGGGTGGCTTGAACAATCCGAAGGGCGTGAGCCACTGCTGTACCTGCACGGACATGCCAATGTGATTTCGGGACTGGAACAGGCAATGGCCGGCAAGAAAGCGGGGGACTCCCTTGAGATCACGCTGGCGCCTGAGGAGGCCTATGGACCACGTCGGTCAAACTCCATTATCCGCGTGCCAATCAAGCATCTGCACCTGCCGGCGGAACAGAAGCCTCTGATGCCTGGCGTCATTGTAGGGGTGCAGACTGATCAAGGCGTTCGCAGCGCACTGATCGTCAAGGCGGGACGCTTCAATGTCGATATTGATACCAATCACCCTTTTGCTGGCCGGACGCTCCACTACTCGCTCGACATCGTCGAGGTGCGCAAGGCAACGCCGTTGGAAATTACGCACCGTCACGCACATGGCGCCGGCGGGCACCATCACTGAAGTCAGTGCGCCTCAGGCCTGAGGCGCCGTCAGCTGAGTAATCAGTTTGCGATTGGTGACGACTTCGTAGAAGCGCTCGTCCGAGACCTGGCCCTCCACCGGGGCCTCGTCCTTCCAAAGCCTCACGCGTCCTTCCCGAATCACCAGATCATGTGACTTGCCGTTCACGTCAGGAAATTTTCCGACGTGCAGCGCCACGCTTTCACCGTTGATGCGCACGCTGACGCGCTTGAGCACGATTTCCTGCTGCAGCTTTTCGAAGCCAGGGTTATCCAGAAGAATGCCGTTCACGTTGTAGCGAATGGTGTTCTGGCCCTTTTCTCCTCTGCCCGGCTCGCCGTCGGCCAGCGCGAACACTTCCACATTGAATACACCGGGCTGGATGAGGCGCCGCAGCTTCCAGGTGCAGGAAGACAGACGATCTGCCTTGCCGATGGCGCCCGAAATCATGATGGGTTTCTCGTCATCATAGAGAAACAGCGGCGCTGCCGGGGCATAGCAAAGCCCGATACCCAGTTCCAGCTTGGGAAGGCCCATCTGCTCGGAATGCAGATTGTTGGCGTGCACTACATTGAGCATGGCTCTGGCCAGGCCGCAGGCCCTGGCAACTGCGAACCATTGCTGCGGGCTCTTTTCATGCTCGAGGAGGCTCAGGATGACGGCGTCACCTTCGATGAACACCTTGCTGGCTCCGTAAACAGGCAGCAGCGCATTGATCGGGCTGAAGAAGCGCAGACTGAAGTACGAAGCCGGATTCAGAGCCTTGGCCTGCAATTCTTCCGTGACAGTCGTGGAGCCACGCACATCCGCCTTGATGATGGCGTGATGCACGATACGGTCCTGATCGTCCTGCTGTTCGCTGGAGGTCAGCAGCGAATAGAGCGAGTTGGCCTCGCGTGACAGCTTCAGCTCTTCTTCGCTGCGCAGAATGTGCAGTCGGTTGAAGGCCCGGTGAGCCAGGCGGTAATACTTGAGGTGGCGGCGGAAACGACAGATATCCTGCAGAATGCCGAGCGTACTTTCCAATGCCCGCGGGCCTGCCTCCTGCTTGATCTGCCTGATGGCCTCGCCAAACAGCTTCATCTGCGCCGGAGTGAAGGTATAGCCATTGAGTGCTCTGGCCTGCAGCTTCTTTGCATCGATCTGGCCGCACAGGTACTGACACAGAAAGCGCCCTTCGATCTGTTCCGCCAGGGCGGGAGACCACAGGCTTTTGACGTGTCGCGAGGCGATCAGCATGGTGAACAGGCGCTTTTTGCGCCATTGCCGCGTGACACTGGCCAGGACCTTGCGCCTATTGCTGACAGGCTTGCGGGCCTCCCACCAGGCCCCCCAGCCGGCGTTGCGACGGGTATCCAGCAATGCTTCGGCCTGGCGGCCAATGTCGAAGAGTGCCGTCAGATTCTCTGGCGTTTCCAGCCAGGAGAAGTCTTCCGTCAATTCGCTTTTCATGTCACTGGCCAGGCCCATGAATTTCTGCGTCTGAAACAGACCGCCCATTTCGTCATAAAGCTCGGGAGTGCCGCTGCCGGGTGCCGCCATCAGCGGTGCAATGCTCAGCTCTGGAATGTGCAGTCCCAACAGAGTCTCCACTCCATCATTCAGAGAATTGAATCCGGCATCCTCGCCATCGCCCCCCCACAGACGGTATTGGTCGATCAGGAAGGCATTTGCCCCTGGCTCACTTGAGCACAGCATCGGGTTGAGCCGAAGATCCAGCACATTGTGTGCGTCCATAGGCATGTACTGCGTGCGCACTTCCGCGAGCTGCCGTGACTCGACCCGTTCCAGCTGGGCGAAGAGCTGGCTGTTCACATTGAAAAGGATGGCGTCGTAATTCTTCTGCAGCCAGAACAGACGCTGGTTGGTCAGCAGAGCGTTGGCGGACGAACGCTCCTGAGATTCAGAGGTGCGCGCCTTCAGAGCGTCAATCATCTCATCGAGCTGGGCGCGTGTGGTCACCAGGATGAACTTCAGCAGGGCAAATTCCAGCAGCTGGATACTGTCGCGGCTCAAGTCTGTCTTCACGCGGTGCAGCAATCCCGTCATCACGTCCAGATAGCTTGCGCGCAGCGCGTTGAATGGGGCGCTGAAATCCACCGGCTGGGCGCTCTGCGTGGTGGCCTGCTGGGTCAGCGCCGTTGCCAGGCGCCTGACATCGGCAGCAAAGCGGGGGCTTATGCGCACATCCACGTGGTAGTTGCTGATCCCCTTGCGCAGGTCGCCCAGGTTGATGCTCAGCGGCGGAAGGAGTGACAGCGTGTCGATATTGGTAAGCGTCATAAGTCTCTTGCTGGCTGGTCGAATGGACAGAAGCGCTGCATCAGCTCGCGGGCCGAACCGATCTTTCCAAATTTGCGCGGGGAAGTCCAGCCAGCACACCGTCGCTGCCTGCGTGTAGGCAAGCTTCCGGAGCCTGTGCTATCGTCGGGCCGCGCCGATCGCGGCACGCAGACATGTTTCCAACAAAGACGAAAAGGGGAGAGCACAGCATGCATCCGGAGAATCCAGATCGACGAAAGCTTCTTAAGGGAGCACTCAATACAGGTGTCGTGACCCTGGGGGCCATGAGTTTTCCGCACTGGATGATGCCTGCCCTTGCCCAAGGCGAGCTGGATGTGCCCTTCACCGATGTGCCCGACACCTTCAATCCGCAGCCCGTTCGACCGGGCGCCACGCATTTTCTCGATACGCGCCGCATCAATTCCTTCTACACCGACAATGATGACTTCTACCTCGTGCAGCACTACGGTCAGCCGGAAGTGGACAATGCAAGCTACCAGCTGAACGTGACAGGACTGGTGGATCGCCCGCTGAGTTTTTCCCTGGAGCAGCTGCGCAGTCGTCCCGTCATCGAAAAGGACGTCGGCTTTGAGTGCGGCGGCAACGGCAATCGCCTCTTTCACGGTCTGATTGGCAATGCCACCTGGCGCGGTGTCAGCCTGCGCGACATCCTCACGGAAGCAGGCATTCAGCCAGAAGGCAAGGAAGTGGTGTTTTTCGGCGCTGATATCGGCGAAGAAGAGATTCGAGGCCGCAAGGTGCCCAAGGCCTTTGCGCGCAGCATGTCGGTGGAAGACGCCATGAACGAGAACAACCTGCTGGCCTTCGAGATGAATGGTGAAGCGCTGCCGCATTTCCACGGCAAGCCCGTCCGCCTGCTGGCGCCCGGCTGGTATGGCGTGGCCAACGTGAAATGGCTGACGCAGATCCACGTGCAGGATACGCGCTATATGGGGCGCTTCATGGGCCGTGACTACGTCACCCTGAAGCGGGAAGTCGTGGGCGGCACGGAGCGCTGGGTGGAAAATTCAGTGGCGAAAATGAATCTGAAGTCAGCCATCGTCCGCGTCACGCGCAATGGCAATGCCCATACTGTCCGTGGTTTCGTGCTCAATGACGGCACTCCGCTGCGCAGCGTGGAAGTCAGCATCGACAACGGACCCTGGCAACAGGCGACCCTCGACCCGGAAGCCTCGCAGTTCTCGTGGAAGCTGTTCAGCTTCGACTGGCAGGGCGCGCAGCCCGGCGAACACACACTGGTGTCACGTGTCACTGACAGCAATGGTCGCGTGCAGGGCGCGGCGGAAGAGCTGCCAGAGCGCGTGAGTTACTGGGAAGAGTTCGGCCAGTTTCCACGGCGCGTGATGATTGGGGGCTGAGCCATGTCCACCTATCTGGTACTCACAGTCATTGGTGATGACAAGCCTGGTCTCGTCGAGATGCTGGCTGATACCATCGCCAGGCATTCCGGCAACTGGCTGGAAAGCAATATGTCCCACCTGGCAGGCAAGTTTGCCGGCATTCTGCGCGTCAGTGTGGCAGATGCGCATGCTGACGCGTTGATTCAGGACCTGCAGAAATTGTCCTCGGCGCTGAAACTGGTCGTGGAAAAGGTGCGACTGAGCGAAGCGCCAGCCCGGCAGCGCTCACTGCGTCTGACCCTGGTGGGCAATGACCGGCCAGGCATCATCAAGGAAATTTCCCGCGCTCTAGCCCTGCAGCATGTGAATGTGGAGGAGCTGGCCACGCAATGCACCACCGCGCCCATGTCGGGAGAATCGCTGTTCAATGCGCAGGCTGAACTGAAGGTGCCGGCCGATCTGGATGTGCACGCCCTGCAGCGCCAGCTGGAGCAGCTGGCGGATGATCTGATTGTGGAGATCTCGCTGGTGTCACTGCAGTGACCTGCAGCAAGGGGTCGGGACTCACCCGCGCAGGGTGATGATCTCCCAGCCCCTGGCTTCGGCTATGCCGCGCAGGGTGTCATCGGGGTCCACAGCAACTGCGCGCGTGGCGCGCTCCAGCAACGGCAAGTCATTGAATGAATCGCTGTAGAACACACTGTCCTCCATGCCAAGCGGCGCCTTGCCAGACGCACTTTGAGCGTTGTATGCCTCCAGCCAATGTGTCAGTCGCTGCACCTTCCCCGCCTGAAAACTCGGTATGCCCACAATCCGTCCAGTGAACTCGTCGTCAACGAGCTCCAGGTCTGTGGCGATCAGGGCATCCACTTCCAAACGAGCGGCAATCGGTTCGGTAATGAAGCGGTTCGTTGCTGTAATGATCAGGCAATAATCACCACGCAGGCGATGGGTTTCCAGCAGCGCTTCGGCAGCGGGCAGCATCATCGGTTCGATGAAATCGCGCATGTAGTCGCGGTGCAGTGAGTCACGCTGCGCACGGGACATGCCTTGCAGCGCGCTGACCACGAATTCGGTATAGGCCACCATGTCCAGGCCGCCATTCTTGTACTGCTGGTAGAAGTAGTCATTGCGCGCCTTGTGCTGCACGGCGTCGACGAGCCCTTTGCTGATGAGAAAGTCCCCGAAGGAGTGATCGCTGTCGCCACGCAGCAGCGTGTTGTCGAGGTCGAAAATGGCAAGAGTCATGGGGCTGATGTCCGGCGGATGCGTGAATGAGCGCGCATTATACCCTGCGCCGTGTGCGGCCGTGCCAGCCCCGTCGGCCGATTCCTGTCATCCCGTTGAACAATCCTTCGCAGTTGTGAAACAATGCCGATGATGCTTTTCAACGACAGGAACCGGGTGCGCGATGATAGATTCTCAAGGGTTCAGACCAAATGTCGGCATCATCATCTGCAACACGCGCGGCCAGCTGTTGTGGGCCAAGCGCATTGGCCAGGAGGCCTGGCAGTTCCCCCAGGGCGGCATCCGTCATGGGGAGCGACTACAGCAGGCCATGTTTCGCGAATTGAAGGAAGAAGTCGGGCTGGAGTCTGCCGACGTGCAGATACTGTCCTCCACCAAAGGATGGTTGTATTACCATCTTCCCAGGAACCTGATTCGCCAGAATACCAATCCCACGTGCATTGGCCAGAAGCAGAAGTGGTATCTGCTCGGACTGCGTTCCGAAGATCAGAAGATCAATCTGGCATCCAACAACAGTCCCGAGTTCGATGACTGGCAATGGGTAAGCTTCTGGTACCCTCTCAGTCAGGTCATCGACTTCAAGCGTGAAGTCTACCGCCAGGCGCTCAAGGAGCTGGTGAAGCCCCTGAATCAATTCGTACGCACCTGACGGAACCCTGAACATGCTTGAACGATTGCGTGAAATAGTCCAAGAGGTAAACACTGCGAAGGATCTGCAGTCTGCCCTCAATGTCATCGTTTCCCGAGTGCGGGATGCCATGAACACACAGGTGTGCTCCGTCTACCTGCTGGATTCCGAGATCAACAGCCACGTGCTCATGGCGACTGAAGGGCTCAAGAAGTCGGCGGTTGGCCATGTCAGTCTGCAGCTGGGGGAAGGCCTGGTCGGCCTGGTCGCCAGAAATGCCGAGCCGGTCAATCTGGAAGACGCGCAATCCCACCCCAGTTATCACTACTTGTCTGAAACCGGCGAAGAGCAGTTCAGCTCCTTCCTGGGTGTGCCCATCATCCACCATCGCAAAGTGCTGGGGGTGCTCGTAGTGCAGCACCGTGAAAAGCGTAGCTTCGATGAAGGCGAAGAGGCCTTCCTGATCACCTTGTCAGCCCAGCTGGCAGGCGTGATTGCCGCGGCCGAAGCCACGGGCGCTATTCAAGGCATGAGTCCCTCCGGTCAGCGCAAGTCTGACACCAGTTTCAGCGGCGTCGCCGGCTCCACGGGCGTGGCGATCGGCCATGCCGTGGTTGTGTTTCCGCCAGCTGACCTGGACCTTATCCCCAATCGCGCCTGTACCGATGTCGAAAAGGAAGTGGAATTCTTCAACGGCGCGCTGCAGGCCGTGCGCGATGACATGAGCCGGCTGGCCACGTCTCTTGAGAATCGACTGCGCCCGGAAGAGCGCGAGCTGTTCGCGGTCTACCTGCGCATGCTGGATGACGACGCGCTTGGCAAGGAAGTGCAGGATCGCATCCGTCTCGGCAACTGGGCACAAGGGGCGCTGGCCGATGTGGCGAAGGATCATGTCCGTTCGTTCGAGCTGATGAAGGACCCGTATCTGCGCGAGCGTGCCGCCGACATCAAGGATCTGTGCAGCCGCGTGCTGTTCTATCTGCAGGATCAAGACGTCGTGAAGGCAGAGTACCCCCACGATACCATTCTGGTGGGTGAGGAACTGACGGCGGCAATGCTGGCCGAAGTGCCCAAGGAAAAGCTGAGGGGTCTGATCTCCGTGAAAGGCTCGGGCAACTCGCATGTCGCCATTCTGGCCCGCACCATGGGCATCCCCACGGCGATGGGCGTGGTGGATCTGCCCTATCGCCAGCTGGATGGACGCGAACTGATCGTCGATGGCTATAACGGCCAGGTCTACAGCAATCCTTCGGATCAGCTGCGCAACCGCTACCGGGAAGTCATCAAGGAAGAGGAGCAGCTGGTCAAAGGGCTGGAAGGCCTGATCCATCTGCCCTGCGAGACGCCCGACCATCATCGTGTGAATCTGTGGGTGAACACAGGTCTGATGTCGGACGTGGTGCGTTCCCTTGATCACGGCGCCGAAGGTATCGGCCTGTTCCGCACCGAAGTGCCCTTCCTCCTGGCGGAACGCTTCCCGAGTGAGCAGGAGCAGGCGGATATCTATCGTGAACAACTGCAGGCCTTTGCACCGAAACTGGTGACCATGCGCACCCTCGACATCGGCGGCGACAAGGCGTTGCCTTACTTCCCCATCGAGGAAGAGAACCCTTTCCTGGGCTGGCGCGGCATCCGCGTCACCCTCGACCACCCCGAGATCTTCATCGCGCAGGTGCGGGCCATGATTCGCGCCAGTGAGGGACTCGACAATCTGCAGATCATGCTGCCGATGATCTCCAATGTGCAGGAAGTCACTGGGTCAATCCAGATCATCAAGCGGGCCTGGCGCGAGTTGCGCGAAGAAGGACACGACGTGCGCATGCCGCCCATTGGTGTGATGATCGAGTTGCCGGCGGCCGTGTATCAGACGCGCGCATTGTGTCGGCTGGTGGATTTCATCTCCGTGGGCAGCAATGATCTGACGCAGTATCTGCTGGCCGTTGACCGCAACAATCCCCGCGTGGCCAGCCTGTATTCCTCATTCCACCCTGCCGTGCTGCAGGCGTTGCAGCACGTCGTGACGGAAGCTCATCGCGAGAACCGACCCGTGAGCATCTGCGGGGAGATGGCCGGGGACCCCGGTGCAGCCATTCTGCTGATAGCCATGGGCTTCGACATTCTTTCCATGAATGCGACCACGCTGCTGAAGGTGAAGGCTGTCATCCGCAGCGTGCCCCTGAGTGTTGCGAAAGAACTCCTGGCACAGGTCATGGAACTGGACGATGCCCAGTCGGTGCGAAACTGTGTGGACATGGCGCTGTACAACGCAGGCGTTGACCGTTTGCTGCGAACTTCACGCAACAACTGATGCGATCCCTCGATCAATTGCCCGTGCCGCGGGACTGACGCCTTGTTTATTTTTGATTCATGGCAATATTCCTACATGAATAGTCAATTAAATCAGGATAATGCGTCAAAGGATGGCTTCAGGAGATGAAGCGACATAGGGACATATCGAGTACTGACGACTTCACGGAAGACGTCGTCAGCCTCACATCCTTCCATCCTCCCCTGCCTTGACAAGCCCTCTGAGCATAAGGGAGCATCACCACTCCTCAGGTTCATCCCGTTCAAGAAGCCCTGCATGCTGACTTATCCCCAGTTTGATCCCGTCGCCTTTTCGCTTGGCCCTCTGTCAGTTCACTGGTACGGCATCATGTACATCGTCGCCTTTGGTGGCGCCTGGTGGCTGGCGAAAATTCGGGCGTCACGCGCGCCCGGACAATGGTCGGATGAGCAGATTGCCGACCTGATCTTCTACGGGGCGCTTGGTGCTGTGCTGGGCGGACGCGTAGGCTCGGCGTTCTTCTACAATTTCGACCGCCTGCTGGAAGACCCGTTGTGGCTGCTGCGGGTGTGGGAAGGAGGAATGTCCTTCCATGGCGGTTTTCTAGGGGTGATGGTCGCGCTGTACTGGTATGCCGGCAAACTGGGCAAGCACTATTTCGAGGTGCTGGACTTCATTGCACCGCTCGCGCCCTTCGGGCTGGGGGCTGGCAGACTGGGCAACTTCATCGGCGGCGAACTGTGGGGTCGCCCCACCGACGTGCCCTGGGGCATGGTGTTTCCCCATGTGGATGCCGCCCCGCGCCATGCTTCGCAGCTCTATCAGTTCGCGCTTGAAGGCATTCTGTTGTTCGGTCTGCTGTGGTGGTTTTCCTCGACGCCACGTCCGCGTTATGCGGTGTCGGGCTTCTTCGGCGTCGGCTACGGTCTGCAACGTTTCTTCGTGGAGTTCTATCGCGAGCCCGACTCCTGGCTGGGCTTCGTCGCGCTGGACTGGATGACGATGGGGCAGGTACTCTCCCTGCCCATGATCATTGCAGGGCTTTGGCTGCTGAAGCTGGCCTATGCCCCCGGCCCGACTGGACGCGTATCCCCATGAAGCAATACCTCGATCTGCTGCAGAGAATCCTGGATGAAGGGACCCCCAAGGGCGACCGCACCGGCACCGGCACGTTGTCCGTGTTTGGCCACCAGATGCGTTTCGACCTGTCCAAAGGTTTCCCGGTACTGACCACCAAGAAACTGCACCTGCGCTCCATCATCCATGAGCTGCTGTGGTTTCTGACCGGGGACACCAACATTCGTTATCTCAAGGAAAACGGCGTCTCCATCTGGGACGAGTGGGCCGATGAGAACGGCGACCTGGGGCCCGTGTACGGTTTCCAGTGGCGCTCCTGGCCAGGCCCGGACGGTCAGTCCGTGGACCAGATCAGCAAGCTCATTGAGCAGATTCGCCGCAACCCGGATTCCCGCCGCCTGATGGTAGTGGCCTACAACCCGGCCTATGTGGATCAGATGGCGCTGCCGCCCTGCCATTCCCTGTTCCAGTTCTACGTGGCCAACGGCAAGCTGTCCTGCCAGTTGTATCAGCGCTCGGCCGACACCTTCCTGGGCGTGCCGTTCAATATCGCCTCCTACGCCTTGCTGACCCACATGGTGGCGCAGCAGTGTGATCTGGAAGTGGGCGACTTCATCTGGACCGGTGGCGACACGCACCTGTACAGCAATCATCTGGAGCAGACGCAACTGCAGCTCGCGCGCTCGCCGCTGCCACTGCCGACCCTGGTGATCAAGCGCCGTCCTGCCGACATCTTCAGCTATGCGTATGATGATTTCGAACTCGTCGGTTATGAATCCCATCCGCACATCAAGGCGCCCGTCGCCATCTGATTCACGTTCACTGCAGGAGGGCGTTGCGTGAAGCTAGCCTTGATCTGGGCCATGGCCCGCAATCGCACCATCGGCCGCAACAACGCGCTGCCCTGGCATCTCCCGGAAGACCTCAAGTACTTCAAGCGCGTCACGCTGGGCAAGCCCATCATCATGGGGCGCAAGACCTGGGACTCCATCGGGCGCCCGCTGCCGGGCCGCACCAATATCGTCATCACACGGGACGCTGGTTTTCAAGCTGAAGGTGCGCGCGTCGTGCAGACGCTGGAGCAGGCACTGGCGCTGGCGGAAAAGATCTGTCTGATCGACGGCGCGGAGGAGGCAGTGGTGATCGGCGGTGCGCAGATTTACGCGTTGGCACTGCCGCTCGCGGACCGCCTTTATCTGACCCAGGTGCACGCCGATGTCGAGGGCGACGCGCATTTCCCGCCACTGGATCTGGCGCAGTGGCATGAGTTGGGACGTGAGGATTTTGCGGCACACGGGCCGAATCCCTACGACTACAGTTTCTTGATTCTTGAAAGAGAGATCTGAAATCACGCTGCCAGAGACGGACATATCAGCGCCTGGCAGTTGTGTCATCGGCCTGATCGACCCCAAGACGCCCACCAATGTCGGTGCCATCCTGCGTGCTGCCGGATGCTATCAGGCGCAAGCCGTGCGCTACACCGGCGAGCGTTTCGACCACGCTGTGCGCTTTCACACGGACACCAAGGGTTTCAACGCGAAAATTCCGCTGCTGCAGGTGGACAACATGCTGGCTGCGCTGCCGGAGGGCATGCAGATCGTGTGCGTGGAGCTGGCAGAAGGGGCGATGTCTCTTCCGGAATTCGAGCACCCGCTGCACGCCCTGTATGTCTTCGGGCCGGAGGATGGCTCGATCCCTCAGGCGATCATTCATGCGGCAGACAGTGTGGTCTATATTCCGACCATCGGCTGCATGAATCTGGCGGCGACGGTCAACGTGGTGCTCTATGACCGGCTCGCAAAATCAGCGGCAAGCCACGACGGCGACGCGCGTATCCGCAGCAGCCGTGACGTCAACAACCGCCTGAAGACCATGTCACGGGAAGACAACGCTTAGCCTTGAACGAAAGGCGTGGCATTGCTTCAAAGAAGTGAGTTGGAGGAGTCTTCAGGGTGCAGCGCCGCACTTTCTCACAAACGCAGTGCGGTGGGGAAAGTCGTCAACGTGCGATGTTGGAAAGGCGCCGGGCCGGGGTAGCGAGCGGTCTGCGCAGGACCGTCTGCCGCCTGGACGGCGGCAGCCGAGCCCCCATGGATGGGTTCACGGCGTGTCCTGAGCAGACCGCTCGCTACCCCGGCCCGGCCCCGACCAATCATTCACGTCGGGGCGGACCCACCACACTGATCAATCCAGCGGAATGAACGCCAGCGCATTGTTCTGGTTCATCGGAATGACCAACTGGTTCTGGATCGAGTCATAGCACATGGACGCCGCTGACGGGATGCCCACCGCGATGACTTCCGCTTCCTGACCGGGACGAATGCGGGAGACACTGCCGAAGCGCACGCTGCTCACGTACTTCGTGCCATCCGCCATGATTACCACGCCGTCGTTGCCGCCTTCCGCTGCGCGCTCGGTCAACACGACTTCGCCCGCAGGGTTGTACGTCACCACGGCATTGTCTGCAATATTCACCATGACGATGTTGCCGTCATTGTCGATGGCCAGGCCATTGGGCGATGCCACAGGCGCGCCTTCCGCAAATACGGAGGTCTCGCCGCTCGCAGTGACCTTGTAGATGCGCTGGGTGCCGCCGGTATTCGAGGCGTAAACGGTGCCGTCTGCTGCAACGGCCACGCCGTTCAGGCCAGTGGCTTCCGGCACGGCTACGGCACCCATCGGGGCTCCGGTGGCCAGGTCGAACATGCGCACGGTGTCTATGTCCACGGTGTAGAGCACGCCATTGAGGATCGCGCTGCCCAGAGGCTGGTTCAGTGTCAGGCCGTCACGGGTGGCGCCGATCCATTTGGAGGTGTGCACGCTGCCGTCCGGATTGATCAGGGATGCATAACCATCATTTTCCTGCAGGTTCTGCGGGATGCCGTTGTTCATGGCGATGATAAGGTTGCGGTCGGGGTCAAAGGTGCAGCTCTCGGCGGTGCGGAAGCTGCCGAATACTTTCACGTTGCTGGACATTGGCGTTGCCACGCCGGCCTCATTGACAGTGCCCAGCGGGCCGCCTGCAGCGAAGGGGCCGGGTGTGGCAGCAGGAGCCTGGGCCTGTGCAGCGCTGGCCGCGAGACTCACCAGTGCGGTCAACAATAATTTCTTCATGAAGCGATCTCCTTGGTTGCGTAGTCAACCGTGTTTAGTGAAGTGGGTCAGGGACAATCGTACGCCGCTTGTATGACGGCTGTGATGACTGGAGACCCGGAAAACCGGGACTCTAGTTCAATGCCTTCTTCAGCGCCTTGGAATTGCGCTGATAGTTGTACATCTTCTGCTTCTTCTCGGGCAGCTCGGTCACGGCGATGGGCTGGAAGCCATTCTCCATGAACCAGTGGGTGGTTTGCGTCGTCAGCACGATGACATGGGTCAGGCCGATCTTGCGAGCCTGCACTTCCAGAGCCTTGAGCAGGTGCTCGCCACGGCCGTGGGCCTGGTAATCCTTGTGGATGGCGATGCACGCAATCTCGCCGCAGCTGGTGTCCAGCGGATAAAGCGCGGCACAGGCGATGATCATGCCTTCGCGTTCTATAACGAAGAAGAAATCGATCTCGGACTCCAGCAGCTCGCGGGAGCGGTGCACGAGCACACCCGCCTCTTCCAGAGGACTGATGAGTTCCAGAATGCCGCCCACATCGGCGATGCTGGCGCGACGCAGATTTTCAAAGTTGCCCTTGGACACCAGAGTGCCGCTGCCCTCGCGGGTGAACAGCTCCTCGATCAGCGCACCATTGCGTTCAAAACTGATCAGATGGCTGCGCCGGACGTGGTGGCGGCAGGCTTTCACGGCGGCGGCCAGTGCCTGTGCCACGCCATTGGCCTTGTTTTCCTGATGCAGTTCGACGTTCGCCAGCACGTCCTGAGCCGATGCCGGATTGAGCGCGCTGACCATGCTGCCCTCGCTGTCCATGATGCCGGATTGCGGAATGAACAGGATGAGCTTCTCGGCATTCAGTGCGATGGCAGTTTCCGTCGCTACTTCTTCAGGCGACAGGTTGAACACTTCGCCCGTGGTAGAGCAGCCAAGATTGGACACCAGCACAATATTGTTATGGTTCAGGTGCTGCATGATGGCCTTTGCATTGATCTTGCGCACCACGCCAGTCAGTGCATGGTCGATGCCGTCCAGCACCCCCAGCGGACGCGCCGTGATGAAGTTGCCGCGTGCCAGCTTGATGTCGGCGCCGTGCATGGGGGAGTTGGCCAGGCCCATGGAAAACAGCGCTTCAATGTCGATGCTCAGGGCTCCGACAATCTGCTTGATGATCTGCAGGCTGATGGCATCGGTGATGCGCAGGCCCTTGTGATAGGTGGACTCGATGCCTCCCGCCTCGAGCGCTGCATTGATCTGCGGACGCGCCCCGTGGACCAGTACCAGCTTTACGCCAAGGCTCTGCAGCAGGGTGATGTCGTGCACGATGTTGTTGAAATTCTCGTGCGCAATGGCCTCGCCAGGCAGCAGCACGACGAACACCTTCTTGCGGTGCGCGTTGATGTAGCTGGACGAGTGTCGGAACCAGTCGATGTACTGAGGAAGATTTTTCATGGCGGCAATATAGTCTATTTCTGTTACAGGCAGTAGTGGCGGATCAGGCCGCGCAGCGCGTCTATGCACGGTTGCAGACGGTCCAGCGCCAGGTACTCATCGGGCTGATGGGCCTGGTCGATGTCGCCGGGCCCCAGGATGATGGTGTCCATGCCCAGGCGTTGCAGAAGCGGGGCCTCGGTGCCGAAGGCCACACTCGCAGCGCTGTTGCCGGTCAGGCGCTCGGCCGTCTTCACCAGTTCATTGGCCGGATCGGTATAGAACGCGGGCAGCCCGGCAAACAAGGGTTTGATGGTGGCCTTCACGTCATGGCGTTCGGCTATCGGCAGCACACGCTGCAGAATTTCTTCGCGCATGGCGGCGATCTCCATGCCGGGCAGCAGGCGGAGGTCGAATTCCAGCCGGCACTGGCCGCAGATGCGGTTGGGATTGTCGCCCCCGTGGATGCAGCCCAGATTCAGGGTCGGGCGCGGAATGCTGAACAGCGGGCTGTGATAGCGCTGCTGCAGCGACTGCCGGAACAGGATCAGCTCGCTGATAACCTCATGCATGGCATCCAGAGCATTGCGGCCCAGGTCGGGATTGGACGAGTGACCGCTGCGGCCCAGCAGGTCGATGGACTCCATCATGATGCCCTTGTGGGCGTGGATGGGGCGCATGCCGGTGGGCTCGCCGATTACCGCACAACGGGCTTTTGGCCGGCCCAGTTCGGCCAGCGTGCGGGCCCCCTGCATGGAGGTCTCTTCGTCGGCGGTGGCCAGCACGATCAGGGGCTGGCGAAAGACGACGCCCTCGAAATCCTTCAGAGCCTCCATGATCAGCGGGAAGAAACTCTTCATGTCCGTGCTGCCCAGCCCGTAGAGCCGCCCGTCCTTCTCGGTCAGACGAAACGGGTTCACGGACCACAAGGCCTCGTCCAGCGGCACGGTGTCGGTGTGTCCTGCCAGCACCAGCCCGCCAGGTCCTTCGCCGCGCGTAGCCAGCAGATTGCGCTTGGCATTGCCCGCCGTCAGCGCGGAGGTGCCGGGACTCGCAATCTGCTCTGTGCGAAAGCCCATATCTTCGAAGCACTGCGCCAGGTAGTCGATGACCGGCACGTTGCTGGTGTCGAGTGCAGGATTGGCCGAGCTGACACTCGGGCGGCTGATGAGGGCGTCAAGATGGGTGAACAGGTCCGGAAACTGCGGCATGTCACGTTGCTCCGTTGCTGACTGCAAGGTCGCACTTCGCGGCCATCACGAAGTCATTCAGGGGCAGGCCATTGGCTTTATGGGGCCACCAGGACTCGGTCACAGAAACTCTTCCAGAACACTGTTCAAGAACTGCTGACCCTTGTCGGTCGGGCGCATCACGCCATCGACCACACTCAGCAATTGCCTGAGCTGCAGCGATGATACCTGCTTTCGCAGGGGCTCGAAACCCAGCCCCGTGGCGGCCTCGAACTGCAGGGCGGTGAACCCTTCTGACAGCCGCAGCACATTGAGCAGGTATTCGATGGCGCGTTCGTCCTGCGGAATGGGCAGCACTTCGGCCATGGCCTCGCCGGGGATTTCCAGGAAGTGCGCCGGCTGCTTCTTCTTGCGGGTGCGCAGAATCTCGCCGGTGTCGGGCCGGGTGATCTTGCCGTGGGCGCCGGCCCCGATCCCGAGATAATCCCCGAAGCGCCAGTAGTTGAGATTGTGGCGCGCCTGGCGCCCTGGCTGGGCGAACGCCGAGATTTCGTAGCGGTGGTAGCCGCGCTGTGCCAGCAGTGCCAGTCCGGCGTCCTGAATGTCGATGAGCGCGTCCTCTTCCGGCAGGGCCGGCGGGCGCTTGAAGAATTCGGTATTGGGCTCGATGGTCAGCTGATACCAGGACAGGTGTTCCGGCGCGAAGGCCATCGCCGTTTCCAGATCCAGCAGGGCGGCCTCCGGCGTCTGGTCCTTCAGTCCGTACATCAGGTCGAGGTTCAGATTGTCGAAGCCTGCGGCGCGCGCGAATTCGATGGCCTTGCGTGCGTCGTCGGCATCATGGATGCGGCCCAGGTGCTGCAGCTGTGCTGCGTCGAAACTCTGGATGCCGATGGACAGCCGATTGATGCCCGCACGGCGATAGTCGGCAAACTTCGCGCGCTCGGCAGTGCCGGGGTTGGCTTCCAGCGTGATCTCGATGTCCTGTGCAAAAAGCACATGGCGCTGCAATTCTGCGAACAGCCGTTCGTAAGCGCGCGCCGAGAACAGACTCGGTGTGCCGCCGCCGATGAAGATCGACTGCAGCGGCCGGCCCTGCACGCCGTCGAGGTCGGCCAGAAAATCAGCAAGCAGCGCGTCGACATAGGCGTCTTCCGGCAGCTCGCCATTCTTCTGGTGGGAATTGAAGTCGCAGTAGGGGCACTTGCGCACGCACCAGGGCACATGCGCATACAGACTAAGGGGCTGCTGCTGCAGCAAGGAACCGGGTGTCGCGTTCAACGCAGCGACCCGCGCAGCGTGTCCCAGTGCAGCAGCAGCTGGCGCAGGGCCTGGCCCCGATGACTGAGGCTGTTCTTGACGGCCGGTTCCAGCTGCGCCGAGGCACAGCCATGGGTGGGCACGAAAAAGAGCGGGTCGTAGCCGAAGCCGTTCTCACCGGCAGCGGCAAACAGGATGCGGCCTTCCCAGGTGCCGTGACACACGAAGGGCATCGGGTCGGCAGCATGGCGCAGGAAGGCGATGCAGCATTGAAAGCGTGCCGTACGCTGGGCCTCTGGCACTTCACGCAGGGCGTCGAGCAATTTGGCGTTGTTATGGGCGTCAGTGGCGCCGGGCCCGGCATAGCGCGCGGAGTAGATTCCGGGCTGACCGAGCAGGGCGTCCACTTCCAGGCCCGAGTCATCCGCCAGCGCAGGCAGCCCCGTAAGCGCCGCCGCGTGCCGCGCCTTCAGAATGGCGTTCTCGACGAAGCTCAGGCCGGTCTCGTCGGCATCACTTGCACCGAGCGAACGCTGCGTCACGAAGTCCACGTCGGCACTGCCCAGCATCTGCTGGAACTCCCGCAGCTTGCCGGCATTGCCGGTGGCCAGGACGATCTTGTGCATGGCGACCTCCGTGCCCTCAGCGGCTGAGATGATAGATGGCGGTTTCGCCGAGCAGGTTCGGCCACAGGCGGATCATCCAGCTGCCTTGGTGCTTGTGATCGACTACGGTGCGGGTGATCACATGGATCTGCCGTTCCCTGCACAGCGCGTCAAAGTCTCGCACCGTGCAGAAGTGGATGTTGGGGGTGTCATACCACTGATAGGGCATGAAGTTGGACACCGGCATCCGGCCCTTGAAGGTGAGATACCAGCGGCTGCGCCAGTTGCCGAAATTCGGGAAGGTGACGATGACATTGCGGCCTATGCGCAGCATCTCGTCCATCAGCACATCCGGGTAACTCACCGCCTGCAGGGTCTGCGTCAGCAGCACGGTGTCGAAACTCTTGTCGCAGAAATTGGTCAGGCTCTTGTTCAAGTCCTGCTGCAGCACGTTGACGCCTTTCTCCAGGCACGCGTGAATCTTGCGCTCGTCAATCTCGAGGCCCGTGTCCGACACCCCTTTGGTGCGCTTGAGATACTCCAGCAGGCTGCCGTCGCCACAGCCCAGGTCAAGCACGCGGCTGCCCGGAGCAATCCAGTGTTGAATGATGTCCAGATCGGCGCGCATCAGGCGTTCACCTCATCACTGACGCGTGCCAGATAGGTCGTCAGCGCCTGCACGTAACGGGGCACCGGCAGCAGGAAGGCGTCGTGGCCCTGGTCGGCGTCGATCTCCAGATAGCTGACCGGCTTGCGCGCTTTCAGCAGCGCATCGACGATCTCCCGCGTGCGCTCGGGCGGGAAGCGCCAGTCGGAGCTGAACGACATCAGCAGAAAGCGGCACTGGCTGTTTTCGAATGCCTTGCTGAGGTCGCCGTCGTAATCCACCGTCGGGTCGAAATAGTCCAGCGCCTTGGTCATCAGCAGATAGGTATTGGCGTCGAAACGCTCCGAGAAGCGCTC
>Ga0255140_1000017_pt1 | contig 81563 bp, 75 predicted proteins | sample Law_Colum_RepC_8_FD_188547 | JGI IMG/M metagenome (GOLD analysis project Ga0255140, IMG submission 188547) | Freshwater microbial communities from St. Lawrence River, New York, United States - Law_Colum_RepC_8d | ecosystem: Environmental > Aquatic > Freshwater > River | place: USA: New York...
GTGGTGTATGGAGAGCATCCTCGTGCCTTGCTGGGAACAGCACATGTGCATGGCGGCGAATTGATTCCGGGTCGATTGTTGAGCCCGATCGAAATTCAACAGATTTTGGAAAAATCACCTGTCAACGTGCCTTTGCTGGCCGAGCAGGTTTAAAGGAAGAGAAAGCATGAGCAAGCAAATTCGCAACATCGCCATCATCGCGCACGTTGACCATGGCAAAACCACCATGGTGGACCAGCTGCTGCGTCAGTCGGGCACTTTTGCCGAACACGAAAAAGTGGTCGACACCGTCATGGACAACAACGCCATCGAGCGCGAGCGCGGCATCACCATCCTGGCCAAAAACTGCGCCGTGAGCTGGGAAGGCACCCACATCAACATCGTCGACACCCCCGGCCACGCGGACTTCGGTGGTGAAGTGGAGCGTGCTCTGTCCATGGTCGACGGCGTGGTCTTGTTGATCGACGCGCAAGAAGGCCCCATGCCCCAGACCCGTTTCGTGACCAAAAAGGCCTTGGCCTTGGGCCTCAAGCCCATCGTTGTGGTGAACAAGGTCGACAAGCCCGGCGCCAACCCCGACAAAGTGGTGAACGCCGCTTTTGACCTGTTTGACAAGCTGGGCGCCAACGACGAGCAGCTGGACTTCCCGGTGGTGTATGCCTCCGGCATCAACGGCTGGACATCGCTCGAAGAAGGTGCCCCCGGCGAGCAGTGGGGCCCCGACATGTCGGCCCTGTTCAACACCGTGCTCAAGCACGTGCCGCCAAACAGCGGTGATCCTGAAGCCCCTTTGCAGCTGCAGATTTCTGCGCTCGACTTTTCCACTTTTGTGGGCCGCATCGGCGTGGGTCGCATCAGTCAGGGCAAAGTCAAGCCCGGCATGGATGTGCTGGTCATGGAAGGCCCGGACGGCTCGACCGTCAAGGGCCGTGTCAACCAGGTGTTGACCTTCCAAGGTCTGGACCGGGTGCAGGTGACCGAAGCCGGCCCTGGCGACATCGTGTTGATCAACGGCATTGCCGACCTGAACATCGGCGTGACCGTCACCGATCCCCTCAAGCCCACACCGCTGCCCATGCTCAAGGTGGACGAGCCCACGCTGACCATGAACTTCTGCGTGAACACCTCGCCCTTGGCCGGTCGTGAAGGCAAGTACGTCACCAGCCGCCAGATCTGGGACCGTCTGCAAAAAGAACTGCAGCACAACGTGGCCCTGCGCGTGAAGGAAACCGACGAAGACGGTATCTTTGAAGTGGCCGGTCGCGGTGAATTGCACCTGACCATCTTGCTGGAAAACATGCGCCGCGAAGGCTACGAGCTGGCCGTCTCCAAGCCCCGCGTGCTGTACCGCGACATCAATGGCGAGCGCCATGAGCCGATCGAACTGGTCACCGCCGACATCGAAGAAACCCACCAGGGCGGCGTGATGCAGGCTTTGGGTGAGCGCAAGGGCGAGCTGGTCAACATGGAACCCGATGGCCGTGGCCGCGTCCGTCTGGAATACCGCATCCCGGCCCGTGGCCTGATCGGTTTCACCAACGAATTTTTGAACTTGACCCGTGGCTCTGGCCTGATCTCCAACATCTTTGACGGTTACGAGCCGCACAAAGGTGAAATCGGTGGCCGCAAAAACGGTGTGCTGATCTCTATGGACGACGGTGAAATCTTCACTTATGCCCTGGGCAAGCTCGATGACCGTGGCCGCATGTTCGTCAAGGCCAACGACCCGGTGTACGAAGGCATGATTGTGGGCATCCACAGCCGTGACAACGACCTGGTGGTCAACGCCACCCGCACCAAGCAGTTGACCAACTTCCGTGTGTCCGGCAAGGAAGACGCGATCAAGATCACGCCCCCGATCGACCTGACCCTCGAGTACGGCGTCGAGTTCATCGAGGACGATGAGCTGGTCGAAATCACGCCCAAGAGCGTGCGTCTGCGCAAGCGCTTCCTGAAGGAAAGCGACCGCAAGCGCAACAAGTGATCTGGGTCCGGTCATGAAGATGACGCACGGCATGGCCGTTTGGGTCATGGTGGGCAACACCGCCTTGTGGTCCATGGCCGGGGTGGTGACGCGACACCTGGAGCAGGCCCGCAGCTTTGAGGTGACCTTCTGGCGCAGCTTTTTCACCGTGCTGTCGCTGCTGGTCATCCTGCCGCTTTGGCAGGGCAGAGGTGCTTTTGCCAGATTGCCCTGGCGCAGCCGCTATTTCTGGTTGTCCGGCTTGTGCTGGAGTGTCATGTTCACCGCCTTCATGGTGGCGCTGACTTTGACGGCCGTGGCCAATGTGCTGATCACCATGGCGGTCGGTCCTTTGCTCACGGCCTTGATCACGCGTGTGTTTTTGGGTCACCGCTTGCCGGCGCGAACCTGGGTGGCCATTGGCTTGGCAGGCATCGGCATTGGCTGGATGTACGGCAGTCAGCTCAGTCTGGGCGACCCGAATTTCCTGGTGGGTTCGCTGGTGGCTTTGTGTGTGCCGATGGCGGGCGCAGTCCAATGGACCTTGGTGCAAAAAAGCCAGAGCGAAGGGCAAAACCTGGACCTGGTGCCCTCTGTTCTGCTGGGCGCCATCATGTCTTCTTTGTTGACACTGCCACTGGCCATGCCGTTTCAGGCCTCTGCGCATGACGTGGGCTTGTTGGCTGCGCTGGGCTTGTTTCAGCTGGCCATTCCGTGTGCTTTATCGGTGGTGTGTGCCCGCGTTCTCAAGGCGCCCGAGGTGGCCTTGCTGGCTTTGCTGGAAATCGTGTTTGGCATCGCACTGGCGTGGTGGGGCGCCAACGAAGCACCTCAATCGAGTGTCCTGTGGGGTGGGTCCCTGGTCCTGGGGGCTTTGCTCATGAACCAATGGTTAGGCTGGAGGCAAAACAATGTCTGATGTCATCGCACAAATCCAAGGCCGCATCGGCTGCATCACCCTGAACCGTCCCAAGGCGCTGAACGCCTTGTCCTTGGACATGGTGCGCCAGATCACCACAGCCTTGCTGGCTTGGCAAAACGACCCTCAAGTGCTGGCCGTGGCCGTGCGCGGCACGGGCAAAGAAGGCCCTTTTGGTGCTTTTTGTGCCGGCGGCGACATCCGGTTTTTTCACCAGGCGGCCACCGCTGGCGATCCACGGCTGGAAGACTTTTTCACCGAAGAATACCGGCTGAACCACCTGATCCACACCTATCCCAAGCCTTACATTGCGCTCATGGATGGCATCGTCATGGGCGGCGGCATGGGCATCAGCCAGGGTGCCAGCGTGCGCGTGGTCACCGAACGCAGCAAAATGGCCATGCCCGAAACCAACATCGGCCTGTTCCCGGATGTGGGCGGGGGCTATTTTTTGAGCCGCTGCCCTGGACACCTGGGCGAGTATCTGGGCTTGACAGGTCACATGCTGAACGGCGAGGAAGCGGTACACGCCGGCCTGGCAGACGGCTTCATCACATCCGGCAAGTTGCCCCACCTCTGGCAAACGCTCACGGAGACCCCGTTTGAAAATGGCGAAGCGGTTGAGCGCTGGGTGACCACGCAGTTTGATCGGCTGCAGAAATCGGGGCTGGAACACCGCGACAGGGTGGACGCCACATTTGCGCAAGGCAGCGTGGTGGACATCTTGAACCAACTGGAAACGGCCACCGATGACTGGTCACAACAGACGGCCAAAACCTTGCGTCAGCGTTCGCCCCTGATGCTGCATGTGGTGTTGGCACAGATTCGCCACGCACGCCAGCTGAGCCTGGCGGATGATCTGCGCATGGAACGCGATCTGGTGCGTCATTGCTTTGCCTTGCGACCCGTGAGCCAAAGCGAAACGGTGGAAGGCATTCGTGCTTTGGCGGTGGACAAAGACCACAGCCCCAAGTGGCATCCTGCACGGGTCGAAGAAGTGGATGACGCAGAAGTGGCCGCGTTTTTCACCAGCCCCTGGCCCGCGCATGCACACCCCTTGCGTGAGCTGACCTGATCCTGTGAAGTTCAGCGCAGCGATGGGTGAACGTCTCAAGACGCAGGCGCCAATTGGGTTTTTGAACCACTGAGTCATGGCGCTGTGCGCGTTGACGCATCCAAGGGCTGGGATAATCACCCTCATGCAATCTGACACGCAGTTCCTCACCGCCGCCCTTTACAAATTCGTCGACTTGCCCGACTTCGCCGACCTGCAGGCGCCTTTGCAAGCCTGTTGCGAGGCCAATCAGGTCAAGGGCACGTTGTTGTTGGCGCACGAAGGCATCAACGGCACCATTGCAGGGCCTGAAGCCGGCATCCGCGCCGTGCTGGCGTATTTAAGGGCCGATTCGCGCCTTGCCAATCTGGTGCACAAGGAATCGTGGAGCCCCAAGCCGCCGTTCACCCGCATGAAGGTCAAGCTGAAAAAAGAGATCGTGACCTTGCGCGTGCCCGAGCTGGACCCGAACAAAACCGTGGGCCAGTACGTCAAGCCTGCGGACTGGAACGCCTTGCTGGCCGACCCGGACGTGGTGGTCATCGACACGCGCAACGACTACGAGGTGGCCATTGGCACCTTCAAGGGCGCGGTCAACCCGAACATCAAGAACTTTGTGCAACTGCCCGCCTGGCTGGACGCACAGGACCAGCTGAAAACCGATGCGCCCAAAAAACCCAAGGTGGCCATGTTCTGCACCGGCGGTATCCGCTGCGAAAAGTCCACGGCGCTGATGAAGATGCGTGGCTTTGACGAGGTCTATCACCTCGAAGGCGGCATCCTCAAGTACCTGGAAGAGATCCCGCCCGAGCAGAGCATTTGGGAAGGCGAGTGTTTTGTGTTTGACGAGCGCGTGAGCGTGGGCCACGGTCTGGGCGTGGGCAGCCACGAACTGTGCCGTTCTTGCCGCTGGCCCTTGAGCGAGCAGGACAAGCTGTCGCCGCACTACGTCAAGGGCGTGAGCTGCGACCATTGTCATGACCAGCGCACGCCCGAGCAAAAGGAAAAACTCGCAGAACGGCAACGGCAGGTGGAGCTGGCAGAGGCTCGTGGCGAGATCCATGTGGGCGCCAAGATGCCCAGTCATGACGGCCTTTGAACCAACGTGACAGACGCTGAGAGTGCTGTGCCCCACACTGGTTCTGGTTTCACTTCACTGGATTGGAAGAACATGAACTGGATGTGTACACCCACCTTGCTTTTGGTCACCGGGGTTTTGGCTGCTTGCAGCACCGTGCCTGGTGCGGGTGTGGCCGTCAGTGCTGCGAAGCCCGCCGCACTGGCCACCCCAGCCGCTCCGCTGCGCAGCATGCTGTGGGTGGGCAACAGTTTCTTTTATTACAACAACTCGATGCACGGCCACTTGGGCCAGTTGATGGCGGGCGCTGCAGACAACGGCAAACGAAGTGTGCGCAACGTGTCGGCCACCATCAGTGGTTCAGGGATCAACTGGCACGATGTGGCCGCTTATTTCAAACCCGGGGGCGTGTCCAGTTATTCGTTTGTGGGCGACAACGAGGTGCGTTTCAACACCTTTGACAAGCCTTTTGACGCCGTGATGATGATGGACTGCAGCCAGTGTCCCATCCACCCCAAGCTGCAACCGGTATTTCATGAATTTGCGAAAAAGCACAGCGACACTGCCCGCAAACATGGTGCAGAGCCCATCCTGTTCATGTCCTGGGCGTATTCGGACAAACCGGACATGACAGAACCACTGGCAGCCGAATACACCAAGGTGGGCAAGGCCAACAATGCCTTGGTGGTACCGGCCGGCTTGGCTTTTGCGGCCTCGCTGGCGAAACGCCCGGACATCCCGCTCATCATAGGTGACAAACGGCATCCAACTTTGCAAGGGACCTACCTGGGCGCCAGCACGGTGTTGGCCTCGGTCTTCAAAATCAACCCGATGGGCAGCAAGTACACCGCGGGTCTGCCCGCTGACGTGGCCGCCCATCTGCAAGCGGTGGCTTGGGAAACTGCTCAAAAGTACCACGCAGCGCATGGTCGGGGTAGCCTTTGACCGAGTTCATCGGCTTCGTTCAGGAGCTGATGCAAAAGTGGGGGCAGGTCACGGCTCGTCGCATGTTTGGCGGTCATGGCCTCTACCATGAGGGCTTGATGTTTGCCCTCGTCATGGACAACCGGCTCTACCTCAAGGCCGACGAGGTGAACCGGCCTGAATTTGAACGGCTGGGCTTGACGCCCTTCACCTTCGCGATGAGGGGCAAAAATGTGGCCCTGTCCTACTGGGCTGCACCTGAAGCGATCTTTGACGAACCTTTGGAAGCGGTGCGATGGGCCCAGTCAGCCTGGGAGGCGGCCCTGCGTGGTCATTTGGCCAAAGCCCAGGCGCGGGAAAAGTCCAGGAGAAAAGCGAGAGAGAAGGCCAACTCGCGTCAACCAAGCCTCTCCAGCGGGAGACGATCCACGGGGCATGGCTAAAGACCGCCACCTGTTCAAATCAGAAACTTTAGCCCCGCAGAACTGAAAACACCACTGGCCAAGGCACGAAGCATGTCAATCCAGGGTCACCGTCGTTCAAGTGTGGCTTGATCACCCCATCCGCACAGGATGGGCTTCACAAACTGGTCAGCAACATGTCCCGGTATTCGTCTGCCGACGCGATGCGCGGGTTGGTTTTGTGGCAGTGGTCAGCCAAGGCCCCGGTGATGACGGCGTCGAACAGGCCTTCGGTCACGCCCATGGCACCCAGCCCAGTGGGCAGGCCCAGTCGGGCGCACATGTCGCGGATGGCGTCGGGGATGTCTGAGCCGCTTTGCAGACCCATGGCCTGGGCCATGCGGTTGAGGCGGTTTTCCTTTTGCACCGACTCGGCCGCCGCGTTGAACTTCACCACGGCTGGCAAAAACATGGCGTTCAAAGTGCCGTGGTGCAGGCGCGGGTTGACGCCGCCCAGGCTGTGGCTGAGCGAGTGCACGCAGCCCAGGCCTTTCTGGAAAGCCATGGCGCCTTGCATGCTGGCGCTCATCATGTTCAGGCGTGCTTCGCGGTCCTGGCCATTGTGGGTGGCGCGTTCGATGTGCGCCCAGCCTCGGGCCAGGCCGTCGAGCGCGATGCCGTCGGCAGGCGGATTGAAGGGCGCGGCCATGAAGGTTTCCATGCAATGCGCCACCGCGTCCATGCCGGTTGCAGCCGTCAGGATGGGAGGCAGGCCCAAGGTCAGCTCAGGGTCGCAAATGGCCGCTTTGGGCACGATGAACCAGCTGTGGAAACCCACTTTGCGGCCGTCGTCCAGGATCAAAATAGCGCCGCGTGCCACTTCGCTGCCGGTGCCGCTGGTGGTGGGCACCGCGATGATGGGGGCCACCCGGTCGGTGATCTTGAGCGAGCCGCCCTCGATGGTGGCGTAGGTTTTGAGCGGGCCTTCGTGGCTGACGGCAATCGCCACGCCCTTGGCGCAGTCGATGGCCGAGCCACCGCCCACCGCAATCAGGCCGTCGCAACCGTTGGCTTTGTACAGGGCCGCTGCGGCGCGAACCGCCGCCTCGGTCGGGTTGGAGGGGGTCTGGTCAAACACCGCCACAGGCAGGTCGGGCAGGGCGTCGAGGGCTTTTTGGAGCACACCTGCCGCTTTGACGCCCGCGTCGGTCATGATCAGGGGGTTGCGGATGCCCACGCGCTCGCACTCGGCTTGCAGCAGCTTCACGGCGCCAAAGTCGATCTGGATCTGGGTGACGTAGTTGATAAAGGACATGCGAAGACTCCAATCTGGCGCCCCGGTTCGGAAGTGACAGAACAGCGGGGCAGGGCGTTGTACGATCAAAGCCCATTTTGATGCAGGAAGGCATTGGTGACACGCCGAGGCTGTCACCCTTGTTTGCCCCTTGTTTAAATTGGCCCCTGCCGCCCAGCCCTGAGGGCATCGACAACCCACACACCCATGAGCAGCCACCACACCAACCCCCGATCGTTGTTGAATGCCGCCACACGCAGCCTGATCGAGCGCGTTGAACGCGCAGGCCGCCCGCCCATGGCGGTCATGACACCATTACAGGCGCGTGAGTTTTACGACATTGGCGGGCCCATGCTCGACCTGCAGCCCGCCCCGCAGGTGGACCGGGTGGAGGACATCCAGATCCCGGCCCGCGATGGCCACGCCATGCCCGCCCGGCTGTATGCCCCGCGCAGCGAGGTCGCCTTGCCCGTGCTGCTGTACATCCATGGCGGGGGCTTCAGCGTGGGCAGCCTGACCACCCACGATGTGCTGTGCCGCCAACTCTCGCGCCTGGGTCACTGCGCCGTGGTGTCGCTGGACTACCGGCTGGCTCCCGAACACCGTTTTCCAACGGCCGTCCACGACAGCTGGGACGCCCTGAACTGGCTGCGCCAGCAGGGCCAGGCGCTGGGCCTGGACACCACACGATTGGCAGTGGGCGGCGACAGTGCAGGCGGCACCCTGGCCACCGTGTGCGCCCTGATGGCACGCGATGCAGGCCTGGCCCTGCGTCTGCAACTGCTGTTTTACCCCGGTTGCATTGGACGTCAGGACACCGCCTCGCACCGCACCTTTGCCGAGGGCTTCATGCTCGACAAGCAGACGGTGGACTGGTTTTTTGCCAACTACATCGACGAAGCCGACCGCGACGACTGGCGCTTTGCCCCGATGAACGCGCCGGACCACGCAGGTTTGGCCCCCGCCTGGATCGGCCTGGCCGAATGCGACCCGCTGGTGGACGAGGGTGTGCAATATGCGGACAAGTTGCGCATGGCGGGTGTGCCGGTCGATCTGGAGATTTACAAAGGCGTGGTCCACGGTTTCATCACCATGGGCCGCGCCATTCCCGATGCCTTGCAAGCCCATGCCGATGCTGGCCGGGCTTTGAAACATGCTTTTGAAAGTTGAACACATGAAACGTCAGGATTTCCGTTTTTCTCACCGCATGCGCGTGCGCTGGGTCGAGGTGGACATGCAAAAGATTGTCTTCAACGGCCACTACCTTATGTATTTCGATACCGCCGTGACCGATTACTGGCGGCAGTTGGCCATGCCCTACGCCGAAACCATGCACCAGTTGGGTGGTGACCTGTTCGTCAAAAAGGCCAGCGTCGAGTACCACGCCAGCGCGGAAATGGACGATTTTCTCGATGTGTGCATGCGCTGCGACCGGGTGGGCAACTCGTCCATGACGTTTGCGGGGGCGATTTTTCGGGGTGATGAACTGCTGATCACCAGCGAACTGGTCTATGTGTACGCCGACCCGGTGGCCAAAAAGAGCCAGCCCATTCCCGCACCCCTGCGCGACATGCTGGAAAGCTTTGAGCGCGGTGAAGACATGGTGCAGGTGCATGTGGGGTCGTGGCACGACTTTCAGAAACTGGCCAGCCCGCTGCGCACCGAGGTGTTTGTGCACGAGCAAAAAGTGCCCGCCGAGCTGGAATGGGACCACGAAGACAAGAACGCCTTACACGCCGTGGCCCTGAACCGCATGGGCTTTTGTTTGGCCACGGGCCGCCTGATCCAGCACGCGCCGGGTGTGGCCCGCATCGGCCGGATGGCGGTCAAAAAGCAAATGCGCGGGAGTGACCTGGGCCGTCGGGTGCTGCATGCCCTGATGGACGCTGCGCAGCACCGAGGCGACAAGCAGGTGATCCTGCACGCCCAGTGCAGTGCCGAAGGTTTTTACAAACGCTCTGGCTTTGAGCCGCATGGCGCGGTGTTTGAGGAGGCAGGGATTGCGCACATCGAGATGGTCAAGTCCTTGTCGTAGCCAGCCCGCTGGTGATGCGAGCTGACACAGTGCAAATCGCTTGCAGGCCAGCTCCCACAGAAAAAACAGTCGAGAAGAAATCAGATGTCAGCGAGCAAATCGTAGGGCAGGGACAACACTTCCAAGGCTTCACCCTCTGAACTGCCCACACGCCAGCCTGTTTGCATGCTCTCGGTCGTGCCACTCACCAGCGCATCAAATCCTTGTCCGTCAGGCCGCGCGGCACACAAGACCACGGTGGCGCAGGGCTGCTCGGGGTCGGTGGGCGTGAAGATGTCTTGCCCGGCTTCCAAGGCAACGGGGCTGTGCATGAGCGCCGTGCGGCGCTTGAGCGTGCCGCGAAACTGGCTGCGGGCCACCACCTCTTGCCCGGGGTAGCAGCCTTTTTTGAAGTTCACGCCGCCTACCGACTCGTAATTGAGCATTTGGGGCACAAAGGCCTCGAACACGGGCTGGCTGACCAGGGTCACGCCGCTCATCACTTCGGCCCACTGCCAGACTTCTGGCGAGACCTCGGGGCCTGCAGGCAGCGCATGGCCCTCCGGGGCGATCCACAAAGCGCGTGGGGTTTTGGATTCGCCCAACACGGCCGGATAAAGGGCCACAGCATGCGCCCCGTCGGTGACCGTGGTCTGCCAAGGAGCAGCTGAATCGACTTCAGCCCGAGCGCTGTCGCCCAGCAAGCCGCGCAGCTGCCACTGGCTGGTGGCGTCGCTCATTTTGACTTTGGCCCGCAGCACAAACATGGACAGGCGCTTGAGGGTCTGGGCCAGCAAATCCAGGCTCAAGACCAGCAGGGCGGTGTCGGGCGCGGTTTTGACCAGGATGAAGCTGGCCTGCATGCGGCCTTTGGCCGAGCAAAAAGCCGCCAGGCGCGATTGGCCCACGGGCAGCAGCAACACGTCGTTGCTCAGCTGGTTGTGCAAGAAGTTGGCCGCGTCCTCGCCATGGGCCTGGATCACGCCCAAGTGGGGCAGGGGACTGGTGCCGTTCAAGAGGGCTGGAAGCTGAGGGCTGAAATCTGCAGGGGTGTTCATGGGGCGGCTCGGTCGTCTGGCAAGGCGTGAATTATCATCCCGTCCACGTTTTCAACACCCGAACAAGGACATGCCCGTGCTCAAAGGCTTGATGAAGTGGTTGGTCTGCCTGTTGCTGGTGGCCTTGGGCTTTCTGGGAGGCGCGTATTGGTGGTTGCACCAACCCATGGACACCCGCCAGGCCACATTGGATCTGTCCATCGAGCCGGGTACAAGCCCCAAGTCGATTGCCCAGGCCGTGGCCGATGCCGGGGCTCAGACTTCACCCACGCTGCTGTATGCCTGGTTTCGCTTGTCCGGCCAGTCGCGCCAGATGCGGGCGGGCAGTTATGAAATTGCACCGGGCACCTCGCCGCAACGGCTGCTGAGCATGCTGGTGCGAGGCGAGGAGAGCCTGCGCACGGTGACGATTGTGGAAGGCTGGAACTGGCGGCAGGTGCGCCAGGCTTTGGCCAAGGCAGAAAGCCTCCAAGCCGACAGCCGGACCTTGAGCGACGATGCCGTGATGGCCAAGCTGGGCCGTCCCGGCGTGGCCCCGGAAGGGCGCTTTTACCCGGACACGTATTCGTACGCCAAAGGGGCCAGCGATTTGGCGGTGCTGCAGCGGGCCATGAAAGCCATGGACAAGCACCTTCAGCAAGCTTGGGAAGCTCGTCAACCTGGAGCCGCCCTGCAGTCGCCCGAGCAAGCGCTGATTCTGGCGAGTATTGTGGAAAAGGAAACGGGCAAGGCGCAAGACCGGGCGCAGATTTCGGGCGTGTTCAACAACCGGCTGCGCATCGGGATGCGCCTGCAAACCGACCCGACGGTGATTTATGGGCTGGGGGAAGCTTTTGACGGCAATTTGCGCAGGGTGCACCTGACGACCGACACCCCCTGGAACACCTACACCCGGGCCGGTCTGCCGCCCACACCGATTGCCATGCCCGGCAAAGCCGCTTTGCTGGCTGCGGTGCAACCCGCCAAAACGGCTGCCATTTATTTTGTGGCCAAGGGCGATGGGACCAGCCACTTCAGCGCCACCCTGGATGAGCACAACCGGGCCGTCAACCGCTACCAGCGCGGGCAGTGATGAACTGTGCGTCCTGGCCAGTGGCATCGGCGACAATGGGGGATGGATTTCACACCTTTATGAGCAGCGGCACATTCATCAGTTTTGAAGGCATCGACGGCGCGGGCAAGTCCACGCACATCGCCCGCGTGGCCGATCTGTTCCGCCAAGCGGGCAGGGCCGTGGTGTTGACCCGTGAGCCGGGCGGCACGCCGCTGTCGGAAAAACTGCGCGAATTGGTGTTGCACGAAGCCATGGATCCGCTGACCGAAGCGCTGCTGATGTTCGCAGCCCGCCGTGAACACCTGGTTCAAGTCATCGAACCCGCACTGGCGCGGGGTGATGTGGTCTTGTGCGACCGGTTCACCGATGCGACCTTCGCCTACCAAGGCGGTGGGCGGGGCTTTGACTGGCAAGTGCTGGCTGAGCTGGAGCGCATGGTGCAGCAGCGCCCTGTCGACGACGCCACAACAGGGCATGCAGGGCAAGCAGGGCATACCCCAGAAGCAAACCACACCCCACATGCACGTCATACCCGCGAAGGCGGGTATCCATCTTTGCGGCAACCCGATTTGACCGTCTGGTTCGACCTTGACCCGCTCATTGCAGCCGAGCGTCTGGCCTCTGCCCGTGTGCCCGACAAATTCGAATCCCAGCCCGCCGAATTTTTTGCGGCCGTTCGTGCCGGGTATGCCCGCCGCCAGGCTGAGATGCCAGGTCGATTTGCCCGCATCGAGGCTGCGCAAAGCATCGATGAGGTGGGCGCAGATGTGTCACGCGTCGTGAGCGATTGGCTTCAGCGGAGCGCCGCATGAGCGCCAACGTGTCAGCCCCCTGGATCGCCCGGCAAGCCACCGATTTGCTGGCGCAGCGCGGTCACGCCTGGTTGCTGCAGGGGCCCTCGGGCCTGGGCCAATACGACCTGGCTTTGGCTTTGGCATCGGCCTGGCTCTGCGAAAAACCCTCAGCGCATGGCGCTTGCGGCGATTGCGCCAGCTGCCACGCCATTGCCGTGCGTACCCACGCCGACCTGGCGGTGCTGATGCCCGAGACGGTCATGATCGAACTGGGCTGGCCTTTGTCGGAAAAAGCCCAGGACGAGATCGACAAGAAAACCCGCAAACCCAGCAAAGAGATCCGGGTCGACGCGATGCGCGATGCGGTCGAGTTTTCGCAGCGCACCGATGCACGCGGGCGCGGCAAAGCGGTGCTGGTGTTCCCGGCCGAGCGCATGAACACCATCACGGCCAACGCCTTGCTCAAAACGCTGGAAGAGCCGCCGGGCGATGTGCGTTTTGTGTTGGCCACCGAAGCGGGTCACCTGCTCTTGCCGACCATCCGCAGCCGATGTCTCGCCCACACGATGAAATGGCCAGAGGCCGATGAAGCCTTGAACTGGCTGAGCGGGCAGGGTGTGCAAGCGCCTGTGGCGCAGGCTTTGCTGCGCAGTGCAGGGGGCCGCCCCACCGATGTGCTGCGCCAGGCCGAAAGCGGTTTGTCGCCCGATTGGTGGGCCGCCTTGCCCAAAGCCATGCGCCAGGGCGATGCCCGTCACTTGGCTGAACTCAGCCCGACCCAGGCCATCGATGCCCTGCAAAAACTGTGTCACGACCTGGTGCTGCGCCAGTCGGGGGCCTTGCCTCGATTTTTTGACGCCAGCCAATTGCCTGCTTGCGCCGCATCGATGGCGGTGCTGACCGATTGGTTCAAGCGCCTGATGCTGTCGGCCCGCACGGCCGAACACCCCTTCAATGCCGGTCTGATGCTCGAAGCCCTGACCGCCGACGCCCACCAAACCCTGATGTCCAAGGGCTGAGCCATGTACACCGACTCCCACTGCCACCTCAATTTTCCGGAGCTGATGAGCCAGCTGGACGTCATCGAGCAGGCCATGCAGGCCGCTCAGGTGACGCGTGCCCTTGTCATTTGCACCACCCTGGAAAAGTTTGATGAAGTGCACAACTTGGCCATGGCCCACGGCAACATGTGGGCCACGGTGGGCGTACACCCCGACAACGAAGGCGTGCGCGAACCGAGCCTGCAGGATTTGCTGGATGGCGCGGCCCGTCCCAAAGTGGTCGCCATTGGCGAGACGGGCCTCGACTATTACCAAATGGACGAACGCAAAGGCGGGCGCACTGTGGCCGATCTGGAATGGCAGCGTCAACGTTTTCGCACCCACATCCGGGCGGGCAGGCAGACACAACTCCCGCTGGTCATCCACACCCGGCAGGCTTCAGACGACACCATCGCCATCCTGAAAGAGGAAGGCGAGTCGGGTGGGGCAGGGTGTGCGGGTGGCGTGTTCCACTGTTTCACCGAAAGCCAGCAGGTGGCCCGGGCCGCGCTCGACTTGGGTTTTTACATCTCGTTCTCAGGCATCCTGACCTTCAAGACCGCTGCCGATTTGCGCGAAGTGGCCAAATTTGTGCCCGATGACCGGCTTTTGATCGAGACGGACAGCCCCTATTTGGCGCCTGTGCCTCACCGTGGCAAGACCAACAACCCGTCTTATGTGCCGTTTGTGGCCCAGTTATTGGGCGAGTTGCGGGGCAGCAGTTCAGAGGCGATTGGTGAATTGACCACGCGAAATTTTCTGAACTTGTTTGCCCGAACCGTCGCCTGAAATCTCATGCAAAACATCAATAAATTGAAAAAGAACATTGTTTTTATTGTATTTATTTCATTTTTAAATAGCGTGTTTGCTGGCGCGTACGAAGATTTTTTCAAGGCTGTCAAGTCAGACAACACCAAGGTCATTCAAAGTTTATTGCAGCGCGGGTTTGATCCCAACACGGTCAATCCCGATGGCGTACCGGCCTTGGTGCTGGCTTTGCGTGAACCGTCGCTCCAAGTGGCTGAATTGTTGCTGAGCAGACCTGAGACACGCGTTGAGTTTCGCAACGACAAGGATGAAAGCCCTTTGATGCTGGCCGCACTGAAAGGTTATTTGCCCTTGGTGAAAAAGCTGGTGGAACGCGATGCCGATGTGAACAAGACCGGCTGGACGCCATTGCATTACGCGGCCACGGGCGGTCATGTGGCTGTGATTGAACATTTGCTCGAACACAGCGCCTACATTGATGCCGAATCGCCCAATGGCAGCACGCCTTTGATGATGGCCGCCATGTATGGCAGTCCCGAGTCCGTGAAACAACTCATTCAGGCGGGTGCGGATTTGACGCTGAAAAACCATTTGGGCATGACGGCGCTGGATTTCGCCATCCAAGGCAATCGGCGCAATTCGCAGGAGTTGATCGAGACCGGCCTGGAACGTCTGGCTGCACGCAAAGCCCGCAGCAATGCAGACAGGAATGCACCCAGCAGTGCAAGCGGGCACGGCATTCCCCAAACCCGATAAGCGTTTGGTGTGGATCATCTTGACTCACAGACAACATCTTTTGATTCATACGATGTATATTATGTTAAGTAATGGACCGTGACTGCCATGAATATGGAACAAATGGAAACCAATAGGTTGTCAGCAAGTGTTTCAAATGCGCCGGAACGAACAGAACACGCAGATCAGAAGGACTATTCTTCAAGACACCGTACAACGCGTGCGCCACAGGAGATCCGACATGACACCCGAATCGAGCATCATCGTTGCGTTGCTGGCCCTGATCCAGGTCAGCGGACTCATTCAACCGGCACATGCACAAGCTGGCGAGCACGGCAAACCCGACCGCGCGCAAAAACAACACCGACAGGATGAACGCGGGGATGAACGTCAAAGTCAACGCAAAAACCGACAAGACAAGTCCTCTGACGCGCGTCGGGGCAGCGAAGCATCCTCTGACATGGTCCAGGTCCAGATTGGAGGCTATTTCCAGCAGCAACAACGGGAAGCAGCACGAGCGTACTACGGACGTCCGGAAAACAGGGGATTTTGCCCACCCGGGCTGGCCAAAAAAGGCAACGGCTGTTTACCGCCTGGACAAGCCAAAAAATGGCGTCAAGGCTACCCATTGCCGCCAAGCGTGGTGGTTTACGACGTACCACGCTCGGTGGTGTTGACTTTGGGTGTGCCCCCCTCGGGTTACCGCTATGTGCGCGTAGCCTCGGACATTTTGCTCATCGCGATCGGCACGAGCATGGTGATCGATGCGATCGAAGACCTGGTGCGTTAACGACTTACCTTGCGGAAGCGGGGCTGCGCTTGATCAAGGTGTCAGCACCATGCGATGAACTGGCTTGCCCGTTTGTTGCAGAGGCCGGTAACGGCCTGATGCCCAGGCGTGGGCCATGTCACGGCTACGGGGATCAAAGGCATGGCCCGATTGACCGGTTTGGTAGATGAACACGGATTGGTCAGGTTCGGCCAGGTCATAAACCGCACGCAAGGAAGCCGCATGCCGGTTGGCAAAGGGCTCTTGGGGGTCATTGGCCCAGTATTGGCCGACGTTCACCGTGAACAAGTCCCCTGCACTCTCGGTGCGCACATCAAATGCCGCACTCACATAAGGCACTTTGCCCAAGGGCTTGTGGCTGCTGATGGCCGGGTGCCAGGCGCCCCAGCGCCATGCCCGCATGTCGGTGCCTTGTTGGGCGGTCAGGCGCGTCAATGCGCGGTCCAGCGCCGCCGACACCTGCGCGGAGCAGCCTGCCCCGCCGCACCAAAAAGCATCCGAGCGCTTCAGGATGCCTTCCACCGCTGCGCGGAAATGGCGTTTGCCATACAAGCCCTGAAAACGTTCGGCACCCAGATGGGGCACCAGCAAGCCACGCGTCAATTCGTCGGCCCAGACATTGAACACCAGAGCGGCCGCGCTGTCAGTGTGCATTTGGCCATCAAAAGTGCGGAGTATTTGCAGGGCCTGATCGCCCAGCGGGTGATCCGGTTGGGCACTCAGGACCGCTGGCAGCAGGGCTTTGGCGCCCAGCGAAGTGACATCGTTCTGGATGGCTTGCAGGCTTTCGCGGCTGTGCCTGGGGCTGGCCGCCAGCAGTTGCTCGATGCGCTCAAACCGCTCGGGCGTGGTCCAGTCACCGCCCACAAAATGGGCGTAGCCTGCAGGCAGGATGTTTTGATTTGCGGTGGCGTGCCAGCCTTTGGCTTCGATGGCCTGACGGTTCACGGCGGGGTTTTGCGCTGCGGGCAACCAGCCTGTCCAATCGTACTGGGCCAGCCAGCCGGGGGCCGGTGCCACACCGCGGATGTCGTTTTGCGGCGAGCGCAGGGGCAACTTGCCCACAGCCTGAAATGCCACTTCGCCTTGCGTGTCGGCCATGACCACGCTTTGCATGGGCGCATGGTTGTCGGTGAAGGCTTTTTGCAGTTCGGGGACGGTTTGCGCCCAGTTGGTCAGCATGCCCGCTTCCACGGTTTTGTTGTCCTCGCTCAAAGCGGACCAGCGCAGGCTGACGGCGTAACGCTGGTCATCGATCAGTTGGCGAAATACAGGCTGCACATCGCTGATGACAGGACCGTGACGCGTGTTGCGCACGGTGAGGACCACATCGCCCTGCCCTTTGACACGGATGGTTTCGGCGCGTTCCTCAAACGCAGCCCAGCCGGTGGGCGTGCGGTACTGGCCTGGTCGGTTCGCGTCCAACTGTTCGAGGTACAGGTCCTGCACGTCCGGGCCGGTGTTGGTGAAGCCCCAGGCCACCCCACTGGTACGGCCCAACACCACAAAAGGCAAACCGGGCAAGGTGGCGCCGATCACATCCAGCGCGGGGTGTCGATGACCGCCGGGCAATTCACCGGCAGGTGACTTGAGGCGCGCGAAATACCAGATGGCCGGTGAGCTGAGCGCCAGGTGTGGGTCGTTGGCCAGCAAGGGTTTGCCGCTGACGGTGCGGCTGCCCGGCACCACCCAGTTGTTGCTGCCCTTGCCTTCCAAAATGCCGACATCGCGCACCCAGTCGTTTGACCATTGGGCCAAGCCATGGGGTGCGGGGGTATCCCTTGTCACGGTTTTGTCCTTGGGGGCAAAGACGCCAAGGTCGGTGTACAGCGCGGGCAGGTCCACCGTGGTGGCGGGTTTTTCACCGGGGTAAGGGGGCAACAGTTGCCAAAGTTGTTCGTTGTTCAGCACTTGTGAAGCCGACAAACGGGCCACCTCCTGACCCCAGTTGCCCCCCAAGTCCAGGGCCATCATCAACGCCCAGCCCAAGCTGTCTTCAGGCGACCAGGCTTGGCCTTTGGGGCCACCGGCCACGGTGCCGAGCAGCTTGAATTCAGGCGATGGCCGCACCGCGCCGCTTTGCCAAGCGCTCTGGATGCCTTCGCTGTAGGCCTGCAGCGCTGCTTGTGTGGCGGAGGACAAACCTTGCAGCTGCTTTTGGGCCATGCCGATGATGCCCAGCGTGCGCATGAGTTTGTCGGTGCCCAGCGTGGCTGCCCCCAGGATTTCGGACAGTTCTCCGCGCATGAGGCGGCGGTTGAATTCGAGTTGCCAGCCGCGCTCTTGTGCGTGCACAAAGCCCAGGGCTCGCCAGGTGTCCAGCGCGGTGGCGCCTTCGATGTGGGTCACATCGGCGGCATCGCGGGAGATGGTGGCCGGGGCGCTCAAGCCCGTCAGATGCACGCTTCCGTCTAGCTGAGGCAGGCTGCGCAACAAGTGCACGGCCAGAAAACCGCCCGCCACCAGCACGGCGGCCAGCAGCAGCAAAACAAGTCGTCCAATCCATTTCATGGGTCTCTCCTTTGGGGCGTTGGGCACGCCTCTCGTGTGGCCTGTTCAGGCTGGGGTTCAGGTTTTAAATATGGCCCCAAACCATCAGCGCGTCACGCCCCTCGGTGACCAGGTCCACCTTGGCGCCCACGGGCAGCAGCACCTTGGTCTCGGCATGGCCAAAGGGCAGCCCCGTGAGCACGGATGCCTTGATCTGGCTGCGCAACCATTCGACCACGGTGGCCAGCTTGAAGCCTTTGTCGTGCGCAGGCACCAGCTTGTAATTGGTGAATTGGCCGAACAGCACCGCCTTTTGCTGGGCCAGCACGCCCGCATGCAAGAGCTGCGTGAGCATGCGCTCAACGCGGTAGGGGTGCTCGCCCACGTCTTCGAGAAAGAGCACGCCACCTTTGACCTGCGGGAAATACGGTGTGCCCAGCAGCGAAGTGAGCACCGTCAGGTTGCCACCCCACAGCGGCGCGTCTTTCACCACCACGCGGCGCTCGGCCTCGGATTTGGGCAATTGCCAGCCCGTGCCCTCCCCCTGCTCCAGCAGCAAATCGTCAAAGCAGGCCTGCATGATGTCGTCAGGTTCCTGCTCGGAGCCAAAGTCTTCGCCCAGCGTCGGGCCCTGCCAGGTGATGCACCCGGTCTTGGCGTACACGGCTTGGTTGAAGGCCGTGAAATCGCTCAGGCCCACAAACTGCATGCCGCCATCGATCGCTTTGGCGATCTGTTTGTAGGGCAAGGCAGGCAGGATGCGGGTGAGGCCGTAGCCGCCACGCGAAATCAGCGCCACGTTGGCACCGCTGGCCGCAGCGCGGCTGATGGCCGCGATGCGCGTGGCGTCGTCACCTGCAAAACGCATGTGGCTGGCCAGCGCCGCCTCGTCCAGCTCCACCTGGTGCCCTTGGGCCTGCAGGCGCTTCACGCCCCGGCGAAAAGCGGCTTTGTCGCGCACCGCGCTGGAGGGAGAAAAGATGTAAATGTGGGCCATGGGCTGTGTTCTTTATCAGGGCTTGAAGTGTCGCACAGCCGCTTCGGCAATCGCCCTGCCCTGCTCCTGCACAAAATGGCCCGCCTCGGGCAGCAGCATCGGCTCGGGGCAGCCCCTGATCTGGCTTTGCAACTGGCGCATGACGGGCTCGCCCAGCACCGGGTCTTGCTGGCCAATGGCCATGAATGTTTGACCTTGCCAGTCTTCGCGCCAAAAGGCCTGTGCTTGGCGCGACACGGCCGCGCCGGGCGAATCGGCGAACTCCGGCACCATGGGTGGAAAGGAGCGCAGCGCGGCACGGTAGCCCTTGTCCGGAAACGGTGCGTTGTAGGCGGCCGTCTCTTGCGCAGACATACCGGGGTTGCCGCGCTTGAACAGCTTGCCCACGTCAAACAGCGGCTGGCTTTGGCACCAATCGCGCCAGGCCAGAAAGCCCGCACTCAGCGGCACATCGCCCGTGGCCAAGGTGGTGTTCATGACCAGCAGGCCCTTGTAACGCTCGGGCGCGGCCATGGGCAAGGTCAGGCCCAGAATGCCGCCCCAGTCCTGCACCACCAACACCACGCGCTGCAAATTCAGCCGCTCAACCAGCTCCAGCAGCGACTGGCGATGCGTTTCAAACTGGTGAAAACTGTCCTTCTTGGGCTTGTCGCTCTTGCCAAAGCCGATCAGGTCGGGGGCCACCACGCGGTGCCCCGCTGCCAGCCAGACCGGGATCATCTTTCGGTAAAGGTAGCTCCAGGCCGGGTTGCCGTGCAGGCACAGCCAGGTGAGCGGCGCGTCCTTGGCACCTTCGTCCAGATAATGCATGCGCAGTCCGGCGATGCTGGGCAGATCGTTCACGTAGTGCGGCTGCCACGGGTAGTCGGGCAAATCGTCAAACGCCGCATCGGGTGTGCGCAAAGCGTCTTCGCGCACCGGGTCGGCATTCACCCGGCGGGGTTTGAAAAAATCCTTGAGCAACTGGCCGCATTCTTCGGCCAGCACACCGCCCGTGACCTGCGTCTGGTGGTTCAGTTGCGGATGGCCAAACAGGTTCAGCACCGTGCCGGCCACGCCCGTGCGCGGGTCGGCTGCACCAAACACCACGCGGTCCACCCGGGCGTGCAGCATGGCCCCGCTGCACATGGCGCAGGGCTCCAGCGTCACATACAGCGTGCAGCCTTCGAGACGGTAATTGCCCAGCACCCGCGCCGCTTCGCGCAGGGCCACCACCTCGGCATGCGCAGTGGGGTCATGGTTGGCAATCGGGGCGTTGCGGCCTGTGGCAATCACTTGCCCGTCCTTGACAACCACCGCACCCACGGGCACCTCGCCCGCTGCAGCGGCCAATTGAGCTTGCGCCAGTGCCAGGCGCATGCCTTGCTCATCGCTCAGATGCGGGTCTTGCTTTCCGTCATCTCCGCCCTGGCTCATGGCACGAGCCCCAGGTCTTGCATCCAACGGGCCAGTGCTTGGGGTTGCTCTGTGCCTTGCGCATAAGCGGCGTGCATGGCGGCATGGGCTTCGGGTCGGTGCTGGTTGAGCTTCACCGCGCATTGCAAATCGGTGATCTGCATTTCAAAAGCCACAATGCCGTTGAGCATGGGGCTGGTATAGGACTTAGGCAAACCGCGCCATTGCGCGGCATAAGCCGGCTCGTGGTCGGCAATCAGGCATTTGAGCAAGCGGTCACGGTCTTCGTGCGGATCGATGATGCGCGTGCGCACCTTGGCCTGCACCGCCAGATAGGTCCAGGTGGGCACGCGTTGCTTTTCAGAATAAACACTGGGCGACATGTAGGCCTGTGGCCCCATGAAACTCACCAAAGCTTGCGGCTGCGAGGCCAGCAACTGCGCCTGCGGGTTGGCGCGGGCGCAATGCCCCAGCAAAACGCCATGTTCAGACTGCAGGCCATCGGGCCAAAGCGAAACCGCTTGCCAGTGCACCGGGATGTGGCTGAGCACCGGGAAACCGTCGACCCCCACCGACACGATGGACGCCAAGGGGTGCTCGCGCATGATGCGCTGCGCGATGGCGGGGTCGGTCTGGTGGAATTGTGGTGGGAGGTACATGGTGGCCTGAGGTTACCAAATTGCCGGGTACAGGCCTGGCACTCAGGGTTTGACCGGCTCCAGCCGCATCAAGGCCCCTTCGGGGCCGTCGCTCAGCAGATAAACCAAACCGTCCGGCCCCATGCGCACATCGCGGATGCGGCCCACGCGGCCTTGTAGCAAACGCTCTTCTCGGATGACTTTCTCGCCGTCAAGCACCAGTCGCACCAGCATTTGGCCGCGCAAGGCCCCCACCAGCAAATCGCCCTGCCATTGAGGAAACTGCGAGCCGCTCACAAAAGCCATGCCCGAAGGCGCAATCGACGGCACCCACACATGCAAAGGCTGCACCATGCCGGGTTTGCTCTGACCCTCGCCAATGCGCGTGCCCAGACCGTAGTTGACCCCATAGGTGATCACGGGCCAGCCGTAATTGAGGCCCGAGCGCATCACGTTGACCTCATCACCGCCTTGCGGCCCGTGCTCGTGTGTCCAGAGCTCACCGGTTTGGGGGTGCAGGGCCGCGCCTTGCATGTTGCGGTTGCCCAAGGTCCATTTTTCGGGCAAGGCCCCGGCCCGTTGGGTGAAGGGGTTGTCGGCAGGCACGCGGCCGTCATCGTGCAATCGGATGACCGAGCCGGCATGGTCATCCAGCTTTTGGGCACGGTCCTTGTCGCCCCGGTCACCCAAGGTCAGGTAAAGCATCCCGGCTTTGTCGAACACAATGCGCCCACCAAAATGCTGGCTGGAACGGGTTTTGGGCTGCATGCTGAACAGCACCTGAACCTCGGTCATGCGCTGGCCTTGCAATTTGCCCCGGGCCAAGGCCGTGCCCCAACCGCCTGGGCCGGGCGCGTTGTAAGCCCAATAAATCCAGCCGTTTTGCGCATACTGCGGGTGCAGCACCACATCAAACAAACCGCCCTGCCCGCGCTCGACGATCTCCGGCAGGCCCTCAATGGGTTGAGAGGCCAAACGGAAATCTGACCCCACCAAACGCAGACGCCCTGCCCGCTCGGTGACCAACATGCGGCCATCGGGCAAAAACGCCACCGACCAGGGGTTCTCCAGCCCGGGCAGCAAGGTCACCACGCGGAACGCGTGTTTCTCGGAAGTGATGACCGAAGACCGGTCTTGTGCCCATGAGGGCGTCAAAGCCGCCAAGCTCCAGAGCAGGATGTTGAGGCCTCGAAAAATTTGAACTTTCATGGTCAACCTCCGGTCAGGGCTTCAGGGGATCATTCCCACTCGATGGTCAACAAGGCCTCGGGAGCGTTGATTTTATTGGGTTTTGTGTGTGTCTGGCTGGGCGATGCCATGAAAAATACCATGCGCAGAAAAGTGCTATCTAATTCAGCGCATTGCATGCAACGATGCTAACAGCATAACAGCCGCGCAGCTAATCAATTCCCGTGTCTGGGTAGAATGAATCAATGTTTCAGGAGAGCCCTATGGTACGCACCGCCCTGCTGTCTTTCGCCGTTGCACTTGCTGGATGCGCCTCTACTGGCACGGATGGCCCGGTCAAGATCGGTGAGGATCTGTACATGATCGGCGGCCTGGGTGGCGCACTAGATCATTCCGGCAGCGTGGTGAAAGCCAAGTTTTTCAAGCAGGCATCAGAGCACTGCGCCAGCATGGGGCGCGAAATGTCCCCTGTCAGCAGCAAGGGGCAAGACGCTTTCATGTCCAGCTGGGCATCGGCAGAAGTTCAATACCGCTGCGTCAAGAAGTGACGCCAACCTCAGTCGGCGCCACCCTCACCCGCCGACCTTCGCCCGCAATTCCTCCATCACCTTGCGCTGCTTGTTCTGCTCGACGCGCACGCCCTCTTCAAAGTCCGCCTGGTCGATGCGGTTCATCATCCGCTGGCGCTTGAGTTGGGTGATGTTGCGATCGATCTCCATCAGTTCAGACTGAGCCTTGCGGTTCAGGTTCAGGCGTAGCACGTCAGCCGGGTAGCTGCCCAGCTTCACGCCGAAAGACGAAGCCACGGCTTGGGCCACGGATTGTTGGCGGCCGAAAGCATCGGTCTTGCCCTGCGCTGCCTCTGACACAGCCGTTGTCGCGTAGGTACCAGGCACGCCCAGCACGTTGGGCGCGAAGGCCTTGTACAGGTAGTCGGCCAGCTTCTCGGCCTTCTGCAAAGGCGTGTCGGTGTCCAGCGTGATCGGCTTGCCGGTGAACATCGAGCGGTTGGCCACCACTTCGGCCGCCAGCGCCAGCGGGCCGCCGGGCTGGAAGCCGGGCAGGATCGGGATGGCCGAGTGGCCTTGGCCAACGTCGAACACATCGCCCACCGGGATGAAGCGGCGGATGTCCAGGTACACCGGAGAGCCCTGGGCATCGTTCCACGGCATGCGGATCAGCTTGGGCACCAGGCCCCAGACCTTCCCGGCTTTTTCCTCGGGCAGCAGTTTGCGCAGCTTGTCCTCGTCGTCGTCGCCGCCACCGGCCATCATCACGCCCAGGGCGTTCAGTGCACCGGCCAGGGCCATGAGCTTGAGCAGCTTGTGCGGCTTCTTGCCCGCGATCTCCAAGAACATCGGCACCGCCCGGTAGGTGAAGCCAATGAACGGCCAGGCCGACTGGCGCATGGCCTGGATCCATGGAGCGTTGATCGAGTAGTCCAGGAAGGACTTGCGCGAGGTGCGGCCAGCTTCCAGGTCAGTTTTTCCGTCCTCCTTGGCCTTGAGCCACGCTGCCAGGCGGAAGATGTCATCCTCGTTCTGGTACAGGTCGATCAGGTTCTTGGCTTCGGTACCGACCGCCTTGCCGGGCTTAGATGCCTTGAGCGCATCGAAGGCGGACGGGAAGCGCAACATCAGCGCGTGTTGCAGCGCTGACATCACACCCACCTGGGCCTGCTGGGACTGGCCATTGGTCGCTGCGAGTTCCTTTTCCAGATCCGCCAGCAGCGGCTCCAGCTGGCCTTGTGCAATTTCCTGAGTCGCCCAGCTGCCAATATCGCCGCCCGAGTCCTTGTAGCGGTTCAGGATCTCCAGCGCGGCCTCACGGTCGGCAAGGTATCCAGCGGTGTCCGGCTGCCAGCTTTGGTGTCGATGATGTCCTGGGCGCGATCCGAAGTGGCTTTCTGGACCGGTGCACGCGACAGCATCACGCCGCCCTCGGCCGGATTCTTCTCGCGCCACAGCGCGGCCAGCTTCTCGAACAGCGAGTAGTTGCGCTCGGCCAGGTCCTCGATGTCCTTGTAGCCGCGCGCCTTGGCTTCGGCGCTCAGCCACTTTTCCTGCTTGGCAATGTCCTCAGCCAGGGTGGACAGGCGGGTCACGCCTGCATAGTCGGCAGCCTGGCCCGTGCGCTTGCCAGCGACATACTCGCGCGCGCCCCGCACCAGTTCAGCCACAAACAGGTCGGCGCGCTGCTGGTCGGTCAGCGTGCCATCCAGCCAGGCTGTCAGGCGCTCGGCCAGACAGCGCATCGATCTGGGCACGGGCCTCGGTGATGCGCTCACGCAGCTTGGCGGGCAGGCGCGCCAGGTCGAACACGGCGTTCTGGGCGCGCATGGCCACGCCAATCGGGCTGGTGCCCGGATCGGTGATCAGCGCCAGCGGGTCGGGCGTGGCCAACACCACCTTGGTCATGAACTGGCCCGCAACCGATTCGCCACCGAACACCACCGGGAAGCCGGAGATCTCGCCAATGGTTTGCGGCTTGGTTTCGCCGCGCGCGGTCAGGTCCTTGTACTTGACGATCAGGGCCTCGGCCCATTCGGCGCGCTCGGTGAAGGTCTTGCCAGCGGCCTTGGCCTTGAACTTGTCGCCAGCCAGGTCCTGCACCTTCTTGGCATCCGCTTCGACCTCGGGCATGGCGCACGATGCGGCCCTCGCGCTGCTCCAGGTCAGCCGGATACCACGGTGAATCCAGGTGGAACAGGTGCAGCAGGCGCTGCTGGGCATTGACGCCCGTGCCCATGTTCTTGCTGGAGCCCACCAGCAGGCGCGCCCGGCCAGCGTTCACGTCCTTGAACAGCTTGAGCTTGTCCGCCGACTTTTTGTAATCGGACATGAAAGCTACCTGGTTCATGGAAATGCCCTCATCGCGCAGGCGCTTTTCAAACCAGGCGCGGGCATTGAATCCACGGGTTGCGGCCACGCCAGCGCCGAAGCCAAGGTCAGAAAACACCATCATGGACGCGCCCTTGTTGGGCTCGACGTTGCCCGCCTTGTCGCGGTACTCCATGCCGTCCGAGTCCTTCATGGCCTTGATCACGTCATCGATCATCCGGTTGAGCTTGGAGTCCGGATCGCTGGGAAGTGACGGGTCCATGAACCGCATGTCGATGGCAGCCAGGCGGCCATCACCGATGATCTTGATGATCGGGTCGGGGTTGTTGGGCTCTTCTCGGCTGGGTTTCCAGTTGCGCGATTTCTCCACCCGGTCTGACAGCACCTGCTGGAAAGCGGCGTAGTCGTCGGTCTTTGGCGTGACGATGATCTGGCGCGAACCGCCATCCACCTTGGGCCGCTTGTCGCCCAGCAGCGCCGCCAGGTGGTCGGCCGTCAGCACGTCCGCAAACTCGCGGAACATCTGGGTCAACTCGGACACGTTCACGAATTTGCTGAATCGCGTCACCGGCTCGTACTTTCCAGCGGCGTTGGGCTCCAGCACGGTGCGCTCGCGCCCAAACATGGATGCCCAGGAATCGAAGTCCTCGATGCCGCGGTCCTCCAGGGCCTGGCGGTCCATGAACTTCTGCACGGTGTACAACTCGGCCAGGGTGTTGGTCACAGGAGTGCCGGAGGCCATCACCAGGGAGCGGCCCGGGGTTTTTTCCTCCAGGTAGCGGGCCTTCATGAACAGGTCAAACGCGCGGGCGGAGCCCTCGGGGTTGATGTTCTTGACCTTGCGGTTGGTCGTGAAATCGAGCTTGCGGAACTCGTGGGCCTCGTCCACATAGAGGAAGTCCACGCCCAGTTCATCGAATCGCACGTTCTTGTCCTTGCCCTCGGAGGACATGGACGCTTCCAGCTTCTGCTCGAAGTTCTCGATCTGCTTTTCGATCTGCTTGATCTTGGGGTCGCGGCTCTTGCCCTTCTCGTCGGGCTTACCGCCAGCCTCTTCCAGAGCAGCGCGCATGTACTCCAGCTGCTCCTCGATCATCTTGCGCTTGAAGTCAGGGTCCAGGTCCAGCAGCTTGAAAGCGCTGTGCGTGATGATCACGCCGTCCAGGTCCGACAGGGCCACGCGCGAGACAAAGCGGCGGCGGTTTTCGGTGTGGAAGTTGTTTTCATCGGCCACCATCAGGCGCGCGGCCGGGTACAGCTGCTGCCACTCGTGAGCAAACTGCTTGAGCATGTGGTTTGGCACCACCACCATGGGCTTTTTGATCAGGCCCAGGCGCTTTTGCTCCATGGCCGAAATGACCATCTGGAATGTCTTGCCAGAACCCACCGCATGTGCCAGGTAGGTGTTGCCGCGCTGGATGATGCGCCAGGCCCCGCGCTTCACATGGTCGAACACGCTGAACGTCTTGGAAGTGCCGGGCAGCGTCAGGTGGCGGCCATCAAAGGATCGCGGCACCGTGGTGTTGAATGTGTCGTTGTAGAGCTTGACCAGGCGGTCGGTGCGCGCGGCATCCTCCCAAACCCACGAAGAAAAGCGCTCGCGCAGCGCGGTCACCCAAACTGATTTTGGATTCCCGTGGCTCTTTGGGTCCTTGACCGGCGCATAACCGACCCGCGAGATCATCCGGGCCTTGGCTGCCTTGACCAGGATGGCTCCCCAAGCACGGGGCTCTGGCGGCTCGGGCACGATGCCCTTGGCGGCAAGGCGCACGTCCTCCCCTTGGAAGCTGTTGCCCTGCCTGGCCTTGGCCCATCTGACAAAGAAGTCCCAGGCCTGCGTAGTCCACTCGCCGCCGCTTTGCCGGTCGGCGTGGTCGGCAGCGGTTTGCGCGGCCAGCAGGCCAAGTTGGTGGCCGTTATTGATCTTGTGTTGCTGTTCCATAGTCACTCATTGACTTTCTTGTTGACCCGGTATCGCAGGAACCTTGAATTGCGGGCATCCTTGGCTACAAGGGCATGCTGGACCTCTCTCGCCGCTCCGGCCAGATCCAGAGCATCGAGGCTCGCGCCGTGTACACCGCCGACAAATTCCACGTGTCGTTGGGCCTCAATCCGGACCTGATTCACGAGCCCAACTGGGACGCCGATGACCGTGGCGAACTGCGCTTTGTCTACTCAGTGGCCAAGCTCAAGGACGGTGGCACGCAGTTCGAGGTGATGAGCCGCAAGGAGATCGAGAAGATCCGCAACGAGTCGCAGGGCTACAAAACCGCCGTGAAATACGGCAGCCCCAACCCCTGGATCTCGCACTTTGAAGAAATGGCCAAGAAAACCGTGCTGCGCCGCCTCTTCAAGTGGCTGCCCATCAGCATCGAACTGGCCACCGCGATCAACCAGGACGAGGCTGTTGACATCGGCATGCCGCAGGACAACCCGCTCACCATCGACCAGGAAACCGGCGAGATCACGGGCGGAGCACCTGAGCAACAGCAAGCCCTGAACAACGAGCCCAGCGAAGCGCTCCAGCCAGCCACCAACGAACACGCCGACTTTGTGGCCGCCATGGAAGGCTCAGAGCAGAAGGCTTAACGAATTGGCCGAAAGCGGATGCTGTGTGGAACGAGGCTGGATACGCAACCGGCACACACAGACGCAGCGAGTAGGCCGCCCATTCACCAACCCAAGGAGAAACCACGATGCACCAAGTAACCAACCGGCCAGCAACAGCCGCCACCGATGTGACCGAGTTCGTCACAGACCTCGATGGCGGACAGTTTGAACTGATCCTGTCTCAGGCCCTGACCCAGCGCGCCTACACCGACAAGAGCGGCGCGGAAAAGATCTCCCACGAGGTCCGCATGCAGGAAATGAAGATGCTGGGCGGGCGCGATGGCGATCAGCAACAACGTCCTGCACCTGCCGCGCGGCCTGCGCAAGCGCCAGCGGCGGGCGGCACTGCCAGGCCCCCCGCTCGACCGCCAAGCGAGTTTGACGACATGGATGACGACATCCCTTTTGACCAGGTGGCGCGCGCCCACCATAAAAACGCGCATTTGCCTGCCCACTAATAACCGTATCCGGATAGGACATGACCCGACTTATCAACCGCAAAACTCTTCTTGGAATGATCCCGCTGTCAGAGCGGGCGATCTACGACATGGAGCAGCGCGGCGACTTCCCGCGCCGCATTGCCCTCACCAGTCGCAACGTGGCCTGGCAGTTGGACGAGGTGGAGGCCTGGATTCAGCAGCGCAAGCTGTCTGGCAGCCAGGCCATGCGCCCGGGCCTCACGCCGCAGGCTGTGGCCGCTTGAGCATCCATCCGTCGATCATGTCTGCCCAATCCTGCAACATGGCCGTGCGCTGTTCGCGGTACTCGGCCTTGTTGTACACCGCTCTCACGCCCTTTTGTTCGTGGGCCAGGGCCTTCTCAATCCAATCCGTGTTGTAGCCCGACTCATGCAGCAGCGTGCTGGCCGTGCGCCGCAGATCATGCGGCCCAAACTTGGCCAATGGCTTCCCATCCTTCTGAGCATTGGTGTAGACCACCTCTAGCACCCGGTTGAGGGTGGCTGAACTCATCGGCTTGTCGATGTCGTAGCGCGATGGCAGCACATAGTCAGACCCGCCCGCAAAGGTCTTGAGCGCAATGAAGAAGTCCAGCGCCTGCCTGGACAAATAGACGTTGTGCGGGTTGCGCCGCTTCATCCGCTCTTTGGGGATAGTCCACACCGCCTCAGTGAAGTTGATCTCGGACCACTTGGCGTCAGACAGTTCGGATTTGCGCACCAGTGTCAGCAGCAGCAGCTTGGCCGCAGCCCTGAACTGGGGACCCGTGCCCACCGTGTCCAGGTACTGGTACATGATGCCGATTTCCTCGGGTGACAACGCCCGCTCCCTTGGCTTGAACTTGGCGATGGCCGAAGGCCTCACCAGGTCGGCAGGGTTGTCCACCTTTTTGCCGCGCTCAGAGGCCCAGCGGTAGACCTGCATCACGATCTCGCGCACGTGCACAGCCGTGGCGGGCGCGCCGCGCTCCACGATGGTATCGGTCAGCAGCCGCAGATCCTCGTGCGTTATCTCTTCGAGCAGCTTGGCCGCATACTTGGGCTTCAACTCCCGCTCATAGACCGAGCGGCGCATGTCGCGGGTGGAGTCGGCCATTTCGTAGCCGCGCAGCCACTTCTCAGCCCATGCCCCAAAGGACTTGGCATCCTTGACCCGAGCCTTGTCCCTGGCCTTCTCGCGCGCCGGGGATCTGCCCTCAGCAATCATCCGCTTGGCCTCGTGCAGCCGCTCCCTGGCCTCGGCCAGCGTGAGCCCGCCAACGCCATAGCGGCCAATGGTCAGGGTCTCCTGGCGTCCGTTGATCGAGTAGTTGTAGCGAAAGGAGATCGCACCGGCAGGCGTGATCGCAACGTACATCCCATCCCGGTCGGGAACCTTGTACAGCGAGTCCTTGGGCTTAAGGTTGCGCAGCTTGGTATCGGTCAGCATGGCGCACCCCTAAAAACGCCCGCTGATACCATGATTTTTTGTGTCACTCCAGGAACTCCTTTCCTGTTTAAAATCAATGGCTTACGCCATTTCAATACCATGCACCTGTGGATAAGTCTTACATGGTATTCCGTAAATGGGTATGGTATCAGGCAAACGGTACCACGGGCCATGCCATCGGCAAGAGCCTGCTTGACGGGCCCAGATGATGCCAGTCAATGCCGAACAGCAGACGCAAAAAAGCCCGCTGTGGTGCGGGCTTACGGGTGTTTTGCGCCTTTCAGTGCCAGGCACTGCCAGACATAAAATCATTCCCACTCGATCGTCGCAGGCGGTTTGCTCGACACGTCGTAGGTGACCCGGTTGATGCCGCGCACCTCGTTGATGATGCGACCCGACACTTTCTTGAGCAGGGCATACGGCAGCTCGGCCCAGTCGGCGGTCATGAAGTCGCTGGTTTGCACGGCGCGCAAGGCCACCACGTAGTCGTAGGTGCGGCCATCGCCCATCACGCCCACGCTCTTGACTGGCAAGAACACGGTGAAGGCCTGGCTGGTCAGGTCGTACCAAGTCTTGCCCGTGGCTTCGTCCGTGAAGTTGCGCAGCTCTTCGATGAAGATGGCGTCGGCGCGGCGCAGCAGGTCGGCGTATTCCTTTTTCACTTCGCCCAAAATCCGCACGCCCAGACCCGGGCCGGGGAAGGGGTGGCGATAGACCATTTCACGCGGCAGGCCCAGGGCCACGCCGAGTTCGCGCACTTCGTCCTTGAACAGTTCGCGCAGCGGCTCCAACAGTTTCAGGCCCAGCTGCTCGGGCAAGCCGCCCACGTTGTGGTGGCTCTTGATGGTCACGGCCTTCTTGCTCTTGGCACCACCGGACTCGATCACGTCGGGGTAGATGGTGCCTTGGGCCAGGAAGGTTGCGCCTTTATGGCCACCGTTGCCCGCTTTGAGTTTTGCGGCCTGCTCCTTGAATACATCGACAAACAAACCGCCAATGATCTTGCGCTTGGCTTCGGGCTCGCTCAAGCCCGCCAACTTGCCCAGGAACAGCTCGCTGGCGTCTACCCGAATCACATGCGCGTGCAGCTTGCCGACAAACATGTCCATGACCATGTCGCCTTCATTCAGGCGCAGCAGGCCGTGGTCCACAAACACGCAGGTCAGCTTGTCGCCGATGGCGCGATGGATCAACGCAGCGGCCACAGAGGAATCCACACCGCCGGACAGGCCAAGGATGACTTCTTCGTCTCCGACCTGCTCGCGGATTTTGGCGACGGCTTCTTCGATGTAATCGCCCATGATCCAGTCGGGGCGGGCCTTGCAAATGTCCAGCACAAAACGGTTGAGCAGCGCCTGGCCCTGCACGGTGTGCGTGACTTCGGGGTGGAACTGCACCGCATAGAAATGGCGCGACTCATCGGCCATGCCCGCAATCGGGCAAGCCGGGGTCGAGGCCATGACCTTGAAGCCGGGGGGCATGGCCGTGACCTTGTCGCCGTGGCTCATCCAGACCTTGAGCATGCCGTGGCCTTCGGGCGTGGCGAAGTCTTCAATGCCCTTGAGCAGTTCGGTGTGGCCGTGGGCGCGGACTTCGGCATAACCAAACTCACGGGTATGACCGGCTTCGACCTTGCCACCCAACTGCTGCGCCATGGTTTGCATGCCATAGCAAATGCCCAAGACCGGAACGCCCAACTCGAACACCGCATCGGGGGCGCGGTCGTCCACCTCGTACACGCTGGCATGTGAACCGGACAGGATGACGCCCTTGAGGTTGCCGTCCTTGGCGTACTCGCGCACCCATTCACTGCTCACGTCGCAAGGATGCACTTCGCAAAACACATGCGCTTCGCGCACGCGGCGGGCAATCAGCTGGGTGACTTGCGAGCCGAAGTCGAGGATCAGGATTTTGGAGTGCTGCATGGCAAGCGTCGTTCTTTGAGAAATGAAAAGGCGTCTGGGTTGCAGACGCCTTGGAGGTCAGAGACGGATTTTAATCAGCCCGGTAGTTCGGGGCTTCCTTGGTGATCTGCACGTCGTGCACATGGCTCTCGCGAATGCCTGCAGCGGTGATCTCGACAAACTCGGCACGCTCGTGCATGTCGTTGATCGTGGCGCAACCGCAGTAGCCCATGGAAGCGCGCAAGCCACCCGCCATCTGGTAAATGATGGCCACGACCGAGCCTTTGTAAGGCACGCGGCCTTCGATGCCTTCGGGCACCAGTTTGTCGGCGTTGGGGTTACCGGTACTCGACTCCTGGAAGTAGCGGTCAGCACTGCCCTGCTGCATGGCGCCGATCGAGCCCATGCCGCGGTAACTCTTGTAGCTGCGGCCCTGGAACAGGATCACTTCACCGGGCGCCTCTTCGGTGCCTGCAAACATGCCGCCCATCATCACGGTGCCTGCGCCTGCGGCAATCGCCTTGGCGATGTCGCCGCTGTAGCGGATGCCGCCGTCTGCGATCAATGGCACGCCTGTGCCTTTGAGGGCTGTGGCCACGCTGTCCACCGCCATGATTTGCGGCACGCCCACGCCCGCCACGATGCGGGTGGTGCAGATGGAACCGGGGCCGATGCCGACCTTGACGCCGTCGGCACCCGCCTCAACCAGGGCCAAAGCCGCAGCGCCTGTGGCGATGTTGCCGCCAATGACCTCGATGTGCGGGTAGTTTTGCTTGACCCAGCGCACGCGGTCGAGCACGCCTTTGCTGTGGCCATGCGCGGTGTCCACCACAATGGCGTCCACACCGGCGCGGGCCAGTGCTTCAACGCGCTCTTCGGTGCCCTCGCCCACACCCACAGCTGCGCCCACGCGCAATTTGCCAGCTGAGTCGCGTGCGGCGTTGGGAAAGTTCAGCTGCTTGGTGATGTCCTTGACGGTGATCAGGCCCTTGAGTTCAAAGGCATCGTTGACCACCAGCAGGCGTTCGAGTTTGTGTTTGTTGAGCAGCGCCTTGGCTTGCTCGGGTGTGGTGCCTTCGGGCACAGTCACCAGGCGCTCACGCGGCGTCATGATCTCGCTGACCTTTTGGTCGTAGCGGGTTTCAAAACGCAAATCCCGGCCCGTCACGATGCCAACCACCTTGCCGCCGTCGCACACGGGAAAGCCCGACACGCCCAATTCGTCTGACAAGGCCATGACCTGGCGCACGGTGGTGTCGGGGGTGATGACGACCGGGTCGCGCAGCACGCCGGACTCATAGCGCTTGACTTTGGCCACTTGGGCGGCTTGTTCTTGCGCGGTGAGGTTTTTGTGCACGATGCCGATGCCGCCTTCTTGCGCGATGGCAATCGCCAAACGCGCTTCAGTCACGGTGTCCATGGCAGCGGACACCAGGGGCAGGTTCAGGCGAATATTGCGGGTGAATTGTGTCGCGAGCGACGTGTCCTTGGGCAGGACTTGGGAATAGGCGGGGACGAGGAGAACGTCGTCGAAAGTCAGGGCTTTACCGAGTAGGCGCATAAGCTAAGGCTCCAAAAAATGGATTGTACCCGTGCCCGCCAAGGGATTTCCCTGCCCAAAACGCAAAAAACAGGGCCTACCTGGGCCTTCTGCGCAGTCAGGCGTTTTGGTAATGCAGCACTTTGAGTGACTTTTCCGGGTCGATGTCGGCAAAAGCCGCCGGATTGGCCAGGCGCTCGACAAAACGCAGTCCGGGCGCGGCTTCGGCCACCTGGGCATGCAAAAAAGCCGTGTCCAGCTCGGGCGCGTTCAGGCACAACAGCACATGCCCTTGGGGTTCGAGCAAATCGGGCAGCCGGCGGATCAGCTTGATGTAGTCCTTGGTGGCGATGAAGCTGCCCTTTTGGTAACTGGGCGGATCGATCACGATCACGCCATAAGGCCCCATTTTGTTGATCTTGCCCCAGGTCTTGAAGATGTCGTGGCCCAAGAAACGGGCTTTTGCGGGCAGGTCGTTCAGGCGGTGGTTTTGCTGGCCCACGGCCAGGGCGCCCTGGCTCATGTCGAGGTTGACCACTTGCGCCGCCCCACCCTGCAGCGCCACAACGGAAAACGCGCAGGTGTAGGCGAACAAGTTGAGGATGTTTTCGTGCAAAGCGTGGCTTTTGAGCCATTCACGGCCGTTGGCCATGTCCAGAAACAGGCCATGGTTTTGCCCGCGCATCACATGCACCAGGTACTGGGCGCCCTGCTCGGTCACCACATGCGGCTCAGGCACGCTGCCGGCCATGAGGCGGGTTTGCGCTTCACCTTGCGCACGGCACTGAAACACCCAATTGAGTGGCTCACCGGGCGCAAGGGTCTCCCAGCGCTGCGCCAGGGCAGCGTGACACTGGGCCAGCTCGTCTTCGCTCACGGGTTTGAAGCTGGTCAAAACCCACACGGGCGCGAACCAGTCCAGCGTCCAGTGTTCGCAACCGGGGTACAAACCACCACGGCCATGGAACACCCGGCAGGCATCGGCAGTTTTGGCCATCTGGGCGATGGCGTTCAAAAGGGCTTGCATGGTGTGTCAATACCCCGCAGCAGAGCCGCTTTTGCGCTTGGCAAACAAGCCTGTGCGGCCTTTGCCCTGGCGCTTGAAGCGCTGGCGGCGTGCGACTTTGGGGTCCACCTTGAGCGGGCGGTACAGCTCGATGCGGTCACCCTCTTGCACCACCTGCGTCCAAGGCACTTTTTTGCCCCAGATGCCGGGCTGTTGAAACTGGAGCGATGACAAGGAGGCGCTGTCGCTTGAAGCCTTGCCCAGCAGGCACTGCGCCACGCCCTGCTCCAACACGTCCTGCACGGTGCTGCCTGCTGCCACTTGCAAAGCCATTTCATGCACATGCCGTGGCCCGAGGCTCCAGCACAAGACAACATGCAGCATGGACTCAGCCATAAACCGCTTCGGCACGTTTGACAAAGGCATCCACCAAGCTGGCCGCGATCTTGTCAAAAACTGGCCCCACCAGGGCGGCCAGGGTTTTGCTTGAAAAGCCGTATTGCAAATCCAGCTCGACTTTGCACGCGCGTTGCGTGCCGTCGCCCACGGGCGTGAAGCGCCAAATGCCGCTCAGATTGGAGAATGGACCTTTGACCAGGCTCATGCCGACCGATCGGCCTTCTTCGTGGGTGTTGCGGGTGGTGAAGGTTTGCTGCAGGCCGCCCAGGCTGATGCCCACTTCGGCCACCATGCCTTGGGCATCGGTTTCGAGCACGCTGGCGCGGTCACACCACGGCAAAAACTCGGGGTAACGCGCCACGTCGGTCACGAGGCGAAACATTTCTTCTGGCGAATACCAGATCAGAACGGACTTGTGGATATTCTTCATACAATGCAGCGATTGTAGTTTTTCGACGCGCCTGCAGGCGCCTCGCCCGGCTGCACACCCTTGCGAACGGCCGTGCCGTCCTTATCTGTTCCACATGGCCACCACCAAAAAGTCCCCCGCTGCCCCCACCTTTGCCAAGATCGCCGAGAACAAAAAGGCCGCTTTCGATTATTTTTTCGAAGAGCGCTACGAGGCCGGCATGGTGCTCGAAGGCTGGGAGGTCAAGGCCATCCGTGAAGGCAAGGTCCAGCTGACCGATGGTTACGTGGTCATTCGCAACGGCGAGCTGTTCATCATCGGCTGCCTGATCAACCCGCTCAAAACCGCCTCCACCCACATCAACCCAGAAGCGGCACGCACGCGCAAGCTGCTGCTGAAGAAGGATGAAATCAAGCGGCTGATCGGCAAGATCGAGCAAAAGGGTTACACCCTGGTGCCCATCAACCTGCACTGGAAATCGGGCAAGGTCAAATGCGACATCGCACTGGCCAAGGGCAAGGCCGAGCACGACAAACGCGACACCATCAAGGACCGCGAAGGCAAGCGCGAAGTGGAGCGCGCCATGAAGAGCCGCCACCGTTGAGCGTTCCGGGTCCTGCTTGCTCGGACTTGTTACTTTGCAGGCCGGCCCCTCACTTCATCACAAGGGTTGAACCCGCGAAACATCAGGACGCAGCAACCACGCCTGAAACTCTTGCGCCAACTGTTCGCTGGCCCTTGCCGCTGCGCTCCACGCCTTCAGGCGTCCAGCCAAATCGTTGGCGTAGGTCATGAAATCCTGGCGGTCAGGCAGTTTCTGGTTCGGCAGGGTTTTGACCCACTCAGGGTTGGGTGCGAGCACGACCGTGCGGTCCAGAAACGGTGTGGCACCGTGCCGCCACTTCAGGGCTTTGTCCAGCCAGCCGGGCACCACCTGACGCTGAAAATGTGGGTACAACACGATGCCACGCTCGGCCTGCCCGTTTGCGGGCGCAGTCCAGTCCAGGTGCAGGTGGTAATCGGTGATGCCGCCATCCCAATAAGCGCCAGTGGGTGCACCGGGAATGTCGTGGACGGCTTTCAGGGCAAATGGGATCGAGCAGCTGGCTTGCAAGGCCTGCATGAAATTCCCCTCGTTCAGGCTCACTTGCCGGGTTTTGAAATCCCGTTCGTCAAAGGGCAGCCGGCTGTTTGCTTTTGAGAAAACAACCCGCTCCAGCCACCCGCCCAAGGCACGGCGATGCAGCACATTGCTCAGGTAGGCCCCGGCGTAGCCCAGCGGCGTGGCCACCGGATGTTCGCGGTACAGCACATGCCGCCCGCGCGAGGTGACGATGTGCAGCCGAAAGCGTGGGTGGCTCAGCACCTCTCCAACGCGACCGCCGTAAAACGAGTTCAAGCTTTCTCCAAAGGCATCGCTCACCTGCTGCGCGGTCACGCGCTGGTGTCCTGGTAAAGGTTCGTAGTGCTGGTGGATGTAGTCGTGCTCCAGGCGATCAAATGCCGCCACCGGATCCTGCAGGCAGGCGGTGGCCATGCGCCAGGCACCAATCGAGGCACCAACCACGTCCACGGGCTGTCGGCTTTGGCTCAACCACTCGCCAAAGATGAAACGGTCCAGCGGGCCGAGTATGAGACCCTTGGGGCCACCTGCTGCGCCGGGGATCACGCCAATGTGCTCGGGGCGCAGGCCGTGTTGGCGGATGTGGGCCAGGGCCTTGGGGCCGGCGTGGATGTGGAGGGCTTGCATGGTTTGTATTTTGCAGGAGCTGGACTGCCAGCAATGGGACGTCACAGGCCCATCGCCAGCAGGCTGGCTCCCTCAGAATGAGCGCCCTGTACAGGTGTGGGAGCTGGCCTGCAAGCGATGACCTGTTGCCAACCCCCGTTGCCAGCAATCTGGGCCCTACAGAACAATCATTTTTTGAGGCCTTGCAGCTTGGCAAAGGCGCTGGCCATGGCCGAGCCTGCAGCTGGGGGCGAGGTGTAACCACCGCCGCCGCGCTGGCGGTTGTCCCGCCCTGCGCCTTCAAAACGGTTGTCTCTCGGACCATCGCGCTTGGAGGGCGCAGCGTCGAGCTTCATGGTCAGGCTGATCCGTTTGCGGGCCACATCGACTTCCAGCACCTTCACTTTGACGATGTCACCCGTCTTGACCACTTCGCGGGCGTCGGTCACGAACTTGTTGGCCAGCTGGCTCACATGGACCAGGCCATCCTGATGCACGCCCAGGTCGACAAACGCGCCAAACTGGGCCACGTTGCTCACGGTGCCTTCGAGGGTCATGCCCTCTTTCAGGTCCTTGATGTCTTCCACGCCGTCGGCCAGGCGCGCCACTTTGAAGTCGGGGCGCGGGTCGCGGCCGGGTTTTTCCAGCTCGCCCAGAATGTCCTTGATGGTGATGGCGCCGAACTTGTCGTTGGCAAACAGTTCGGGTTTGAGCGTCTTCAACACGTCGGTGCGGCCCATGATCTCCTGGATCGGTTTGCCGGTTTTGACGATGATCTGCTCGACCACCGGGTAGGTTTCGGGGTGCACGCCCGTCATGTCCAGCGGGTTGTCGCCACCGCGGATGCGCAAAAAGCCCGCGCTTTGCTCGAAAGTCTTGGCCCCCAGGCCCGTCACTTTGAGCAAATCCTGACGGGTCTTGAACACGCCGTTGGCATCGCGCCAGCGCACCACCGACTTGGCCACGCTGGCCGACAAACCCGACACGCGGGTCAGCAAGGGAACGCTGGCCGTGTTCAGGTCCACACCCACCGAGTTCACGCAGTCTTCGACCACCGCGTCCAGCGTTTTGGCCAGCTCGCTCTGGTTCACGTCGTGCTGGTACTGGCCCACGCCAATGGCTTTGGGGTCGATCTTGACCAGCTCCGACAGCGGGTCTTGAAGGCGGCGGGCAATGGATGCCGCGCCGCGCAGGCTCACGTCCACATCGGGCATTTCTTGGCTGGCGAATTCGCTGGCCGAATACACCGAAGCGCCCGCTTCGCTGACCACAACTTTTTGAATTTCCACGCCCTCGCGCAGTTTGGCCAGTTGCTTGATCAGGTCCCCCGCCAGCTTGTCGGTTTCGCGGCTGGCGGTGCCGTTGCCAATCGCGATCAGGTTCACGTTGTGCTTTTCGCACAGCTTGGCCAAGGTAAAGAGCGAGCCCTCCCAGTCCTTGCGTGGCTCGTGCGGATAGACGGTGGCGGTGTCCACCAGCTTGCCGGTGGCGTCCACCACGGCCACTTTCACGCCCGTGCGGATGCCTGGGTCCAGGCCCATGACCACGCGGGGGCCTGCGGGCGCGGCCAGCAGCAAATCACGCAGGTTGTCACTGAACACCTTGATGGCCACTTTTTCGGCCTCTTCGCGCAGGCGGGCAAACAGGTCGCGCTCAGTGGACAGGCTCAGCTTCACGCGCCAAGTCCAGGCCACGCATTTGCGGATCAGGTCGTCCGAGGGGCGGCCCGCATGGCTCCAGCCCAGGTGCATGGCGATCTTGCCTTCGGCGATGCTGGGTTTGCCCGGCTCAGGTTCAACGGGCAGCACCAGCTTGGCGTCCAGCATTTCCAACGCACGGCCCCGAAACACAGCCAGCGCTCGGTGGCTGGGCACCCGGCCAATCGGCTCGTCGTAGTCAAAGTAATCACGGAACTTGGCCACGTCGGCGTTGTTCTCGTCCTTGCCGTCGGCCAGCTTGCTTTTGAACAGGCCCTCGTTCCACAGCCATTCGCGCAGGGCTTGCACCAAAGAGGCGTCTTCGGCCCAGCGCTCGCTCAGCAAATCGCGCACGCCGTCGAGCACGGCGGCGGTGGTCGTGAAGTCGGCGCCTTCGATCGCGCCTGCGGGCAGCACAAAGGCAGCGGCTTCGGCATGCGGGTCAAGCGAAGGGTCGGCAAACAGTTTGTCGGCCAGCGGCTCCAGCCCAGCTTCGCGGGCAATCATGCCTTTGGTGCGGCGCTTGGGCTTGAAGGGCAAATAAAGGTCTTCCAGCTCTTGTTTGGTGGGCGCTGCATCGATGGCGGTCAGCAGCTCGGGCGTCATCTTGCCCTGCTCGGTGATGCTCTTGATCACGGCGGCGCGGCGGTCTTCCAGTTCGCGCAGATAAGCCAGGCGTGCTTCGAGTTCGCGCAGCTGGATGTCGTCCAGCCCACCGGTCACTTCCTTGCGGTATCGCGCAATGAACGGAACCGTGGCGCCGCCATCGAGCAGCTCCACAGCGGTCTTGACCTGGTCAGGGCGGATACGAATTTCTGCGGCCAATTGGGCCAGGATTTTTTGCATGTCTCAGGTCACATCTTCAGAGGAAAGCGGGCGAGTTTGCCACATGGCAGTGCCGCCGCAGGAGGCTTGACAGGCCACATTCGGAGCAAGTCATCAAAAGTGCAAAAAGATAAATTTGATGTGTTTTGACAACTTCCAATGAATTTATTGACAAAGTTATCAATTTGAAGAATAATAAACAAATAAACACACAAATTCATCTACAATTGCCAACCAAGAAGTCTCTTTTCATGAAATTCGTTAAATACAAGCTTCACTTTTGTGGGCGCCGAATTCTCCGTCATCTGGCCTTGGCGGTTTCGGTGGTGGGCCTTGCCGCGTGCTCAAGCGTACCTTCGCAAAAAATTGCGTCCAATGAGTTCAACACGTTCAACGCCATGCCGACACAAAACCGGATCATGAACAACGTGCGCATCAAGTGGGAAGTTCGTGACGATGTGGCCCAGTACTGTGCGCGGGCCTATCAGATGGGGCGCGAGCAGGCGTACCTGACACCGCCTCTGGCCTGCGCCATGTGGGATTCCGCCAAAGGCGAATGCACGGTGGTCACAGGCCCGGTCACCACCCATGTGGCCTTGGGGCATGAAGTGCGCCACTGCTTTGAAGGGCACTTTCACCGTTGAGTATTTTGGAATGGGCTTCAGAATGAAGCCACGCCTTGCAGAGGGCTGCAGGCGTGGTTGGAGAAATGTGCTCAGATCGAGCGCAGCGCCTTGCGCAAACCTTCACCCACTTCTGGCCGAGCTGCAAACGGATCGGGCGGGTTGATGCCCTGAACAATCGCCTCCATGCGGCTTTGCACATTGCCCAGCGCCTGTGGATGGCTGTAAATGTAAAACTGCCCGCTGGCCACAGCATCGAACACTTTTTGGGCCACATCGGCGGCTGAAACCTTGCCACTGCTGACGGCTTTATCACTTTGCGCTTGGCCAATCAATTGGCTGGCTGTGGGTTTTTCGGGTGGCAAGTCTGCGGGCCGGTTGCGGTGGCTCTGGCTGATGCCGGTGGGCACAAAGTAAGGACACAGCACGCTGGCGCTGACCTGGTCACTCACCAACTGCAAATCTTGATAAAGCGTTTCGGTCAAGGACACCACCGCGTGTTTGCTCACGTTGTAGATGCCCATATTAGGGGGCGTGAGCAAACCGGCCATGCTGGCGGTGTTGACGATGTGGCCTTGGTAAGCCGGGTCGGCCTTGGCGGCTTCGAGCATCATGGGGGTGAACAGGCGCACACCGTGCACCACGCCCCACAGGTTCACGCCCAGCACCCACTCCCAGTCGGCCACCGAGTTTTCCCAAACCAGGCCCCCTGCCCCGACACCCGCATTGTTGAACACGAAGTGCGGTGCGCCAAAACGGGCCTTCACGTCAGCGGCGAGCTGCTCCATGGCCGCCGCCTTCGACACATCGACCTTGCGGGCCAGCACCTGCACCCCCTGGGCTTTCATCTCGGCTTCGGCTTTGTCCAGCGCATCTTGCTGCACATCGACCAGCACCAGGTTCATGCCGAGCCTGGCGCCAATGCGGGCGCATTCCAGCCCGAAACCCGAGCCGGCACCGGTCAGGACTGCGGTTTTTCCTTTGAAATTCTCGATCATGCAAGGGCCTTTTTGAGTGTGAACCCGACGCGCGGGAAATGAACATGGACAGTGCCCGCACGGTCATCGGTGCGGCGCAGGGTGTAACGGGTGCGGGTGGCCGTGATCAGCTCGCCCTCGGTGGGCTCCAGGCCAAAGTTGTCGGCCGCGATCACCACCGCGCTGCCCAGCGCGATGCCGTGATCGTCCTGAAAAACCTCGCTGGGCACAGGCGCAGGCGTGGCGCTGCGGGCCACATGCAAAGCCTCTTCGGCGCTGCATTTACCAGGCGTGCCGTGACCGATGGCCTTCATGCGGGACATCCACGCCTTCACTTCGGGTGTGGCGTCAAAAATGCCGGCCAGTGCGGGCGTGCGCTCTTGCGTGAACCACAGCGGGTGGTAGACCGCAAAATCGGCCACACAAGGCTGGACGCCGAACAAAAAGTCTTGCCCGTGCAGCATGTTGGCGATGCGCCTCAGATAGCTCTTGTACGTGCCAGTGGCGTCGGCAGACGCCATGCGGGCCGCGCCACCCCGCATGGCGGTGCGGTCGGCCACAAAGGCCTGCACCGTGTCAGCAGACGCACCCGCAAAGACTTGCGCCACGCCAGCAGGCTGAAAGTTGTAGGCCATGGCGGCGGTGAACAAGGCGCTGTCGGCCCACTGCGCCACGATGCGGGCGGCACCCTTGATGGCGTCGGGGTAGATCGTGGGTGTAGGTGCGATGTGCTCCAGCACATCGCAAATCAGCGCGGTGTCGCAGTAAATGTCGGCACCGATCTGCAGCACTGGCGTCTTGCGGTAACCGCCTGTGAGCGCCGTCAAATCGGGCTTGGGCATGACCATCGGGATGAACACGCTCTTCCAGGCCAGTTGCTTGTGACCCAGAATCAGCCGGATTTTTTCGGCAAAGGGCGAAACCGGGTAGTGGTGCAGGATCAGGTTGGACATGGCTGGGGCCTCAGATCAGTTTGACCAGCTGCTTGCCAAAGTTCTTGCCTTTGAGCAGACCGAGGAAGGCCTCAGGCGCAGCGGCCAGGCCTTGGGCCACCGATTCACGGGGGCGCAGTTTGCCCGTGCCGACCAAGGTGCCGAGTTCCTGCAGGGCTTCGGGCCAGACTTCCATGTGCTCGCTGACGATGAAGCCCTCGATCTTCATGCGGTTGACCAAAATCAGCGCGGGGTTGGCCATGGGCAGCGGCGCACCGTCGTAACCAGCGATCATGCCGCACACGGCGATGCGGGCAAACGCATTGGTGCGCAGCATCACGGCATCCAAAACCATGCCACCCACGTTCTCAAAATGGCCGTCAATGCCGTTGGGGCAGGCATCGCGCAGGGCTTTGGACAAGCTCAGGTAGTCCTTGTGTTCCTTGTAGTCGATGCAGGCGTCAAAGCCCAGTTCCTTGACCACGTAGTCGCACTTGTCTTTGCCGCCCGCAATGCCCACCACGCGGCAGCCCCGGGCCTTGGCCAACGCGCCGTAGGCGCTGCCCACCGCGCCGCTGGCGGCGCTCACCGTAACGGTCTCGCCTGCTTTGGGGTTGATGATCTTGACCAGGCCATACCAGGCGGTCACGCCAGGCATGCCCACCGCGCCCAGGTAATGCGACAGCGGCACATGGGTGGTGTCGACCTTGCGCAGTGCGCCGACCACGTTGGCGTCGACCACGCTGTATTCCTGCCAGCCGCCCATGCCGACCACCTGGTCACCGGCTTTGAATTTGGGGTGGCGGCTGTCCACCACCTCACCCACCGTGCCTCCGATCATGACTTCACCCAGCGGCTGCGGTTGGGCGTAGCTTTTGCTCTCGTTCATGCGGCCACGCATGTAGGGGTCCAGGCTCAGGTAATGGTGGCAAACCAGCACCTGGCCGTCTTGCAGTTCGGGCAAAGGCAGCTCGATCATTTTGAAATTGTTGACAGTGGCCTCGCCTTGCGGGCGGTTGTCCAGAACGATGCGGTGGTTGATGGGCATGAAGGTCTCCAGTGCGTTGGAATGGGTGAATGAATCGGAATCAGTCGGTCGAGGGTGATGGGGAATCGCGACGACTCACGTATTTGAAAGTGCCCGTCGCGTGGGCGCACAACTGGCCTTGGGCATCGAACACGCTGCCCTCGGTGAACGCCATGCTGCGTGTGCGGTGCTGCAGGTGCCCCTTGCCGACCAGCGCTTGACCCGCAGGCACTTTGGCGGGGCGCATGAAGGTGGTTTTCATCTCGATGGTGACCACGCCCATCTCGGGGTCCACGCTGCGTGCGGCCGTGGCCATGATCACATCCAGAAAGGTCATGACCGCGCCGCCGTGCGTGACGTCGAATGAATTGAGGTGTTCGGGGCGTGGGGCGAAATGCAGTTCGGACTCCCCGCCCTCGAATTTCTCCAGAGAGAACCCGAGGTGGTCCACAAACGGGATCTTGGCGCCGAAGGGGATGCTCATGCTCAAGGGCTTTCGCATCAACCACCGATGATGGCGCTGACGCCACCGTCCACCGCCATCCACTGGCCGGTGATGTGCTTGCCCGCGTCGGATGCATAGAGCACGACCAAGCCCTTCAGGTCTTCGTCATCGCCCAAGCGACGCAGCGGTGCGCCTTGGGCCATCTTGTCGGCGCCGAGCTTTTCCAGCAGACCATGGGTCATCTTGCTGGGGAAAAACCCCGGGCAAATCGCGTTGACGGTGATGCCGTGCTCGCCCCACTCGCCCGCCAGGGCACGGGTGAAGTTGATCACGGCACCCTTGGAGGTGTTGTAGGCAATCGTCTTCATCTCCGAAGGGTTGCCCGCCAAACCGGCAATCGAGGCCACGTTCAGGATGCGGCCTTTGCCGCGCGGGATGAAACTGCGCTTGGCCACCTCTTGAGAGAGGATGAAATAACCACGCACGTTCAGGTTCATGACCTTGTCCCAGGCTTCGACCGGGTGGTCTTCAGCAGGTGCCCCCCAGGTCGCGCCCGCGTTGTTGACCAGAATGTCGATCGGGCCCATGCGCTCCATGGTCTCGGCCGCCAGGCGGCGGATGTCTTCTTCCTTGCCGCAGTCGGCCGCGATCCAGCGGGCATCGATGCCTGCGGCCTGCAGCTCGGCAGCGGCTTCTTCCAGGTCGGCTGCCTTGCGCGAGCTGAGCATGATCTTGGCCCCGGCCTCGCCCAGGGCGTGGGCCATTTGCAGGCCCAGGCCGCGCGAGCCTCCGGTGACGAGGGCGACTTGCCCCGTCAGGTCAAAAAGTTGCTGAATGGTGCGTGCCATCTTGTACTCCTGTTATTCAACGATGTAATCCATGCAGCGGCGCTCTTTCACGACCGCCTTCATGAAGGGCTTGATGGCCACATGATCGGGGTGATTCTGGTAAGCCGCTAGCACCTGCGCGTCATCGAGCAACATGTGCAGCACCAGGTCGTTGGTGCAGTCCATGCCGGGGGTGGCGGTGGCCACTTCAAAGGTGCGGATGCCGGGCACCACCTGGGCGCAAGACAGCAGCAGGGCTTTGGCCTTGGCCAGGTTGGTGGCCTTGTCGGCACCTTCGGCGTGGTCGTGCAGATTCCACATCACGATGTGACGGATCATCAGAACGCCTCCTCGGGCAGGTCGGCGCAGGTCGGGTCACGGCTTTTGACCACGTTCAGCCAGGCGCCGATCTTGGGCAGTTCATAGCGGAAGAAGTAGCGGCAAGCGGCGCGACGGCCCTGCGCGGCTGGGCTTTGGTCACTGACTGCACTGCAGGCCACGTCGAGCCAGATCCAGGCGATCACGGTGTGGCCAAAGGCTTGCAGATACGGCACAGCGTTGGCCAGGGCTTGTGCGGGTTCGGCACCCGCCCAGGCTTGTTGCGTGGCCTCGCCCACTTGCTTCAAGGCATCGCGCAAGGCGGCCGCTTCAGGGCCCCAAGCAGTTTCAGCTTTTGCGGCGGTGGCCAGCATGCGTTCGGCCAGCAATTGCAGGCCCCGGCCGTTTTCCATCAACACCTTGCGGCCGAGCAAGTCCATGGCCTGGATGCCGTGCGTGCCCTCATGGATCATGTTCAGGCGGTTGTCTCGCCAGTACTGCTCCACCGGAAAATCGCGCGTGTAGCCATAGCCGCCGTGGATCTGGATGGCCAGGCTGTTGGCTTCCAGACACCATTCGCTGGGGAAACTCTTGACGATGGGCGTGAGCACTTCCAGCAGCAGCCGCGCCACATCGGCGTCTTCGGTGCTGCCCGTGTGTTGCTCGTCCACCAGGCGGGCGCAGTACAAGGCGAGCGCCAGCGCCCCTTCGCTGTAGGCTTTTTGCGCCAGCAGCATGCGTTTGATGTCGGCGTGCTCGATGATGCGCACCTGGGGCTGGCTCGCATCCTTGCCCCCTGCCCCGGTCGGCCTGCCTTGTGGGCGGTTTTTGGCGTAGTCGAGGCTGGCGTAATAACCGGCCATGCCCAGCATGGTGGCGGCCATGCCCACGCCGATGCGGGCCTCGTTCATCATGTGGAACATGCAGCGCAGGCCTTCGCCGGGCTTGCCAACCAAGTAGCCCACGGCCCCGGCTTCACCACGCACCGGGTACTTGCCCTCGCCAAAATTCAGCAGCGTATTGGTCGTGCCGCGCCAGCCACATTTATGGTTCAGGCCTGCCAGCGCCACATCGTTGCGCTCGCCCGTCAATTGCCCGTTCGTGTCCACCAGCTTCTTGGGCACGATGAACAGCGAGATGCCTTTGACGCCGGGCACCAGTTGCCCGTTCGCGTCGGGAATCTTGGCCAGCACGAGGTGGATGATGTTCTCGGAGAGTTCATGCTCGCCCGAGGAGATCCACATCTTGTTGCCCTTGAGGCGGTAACGTGGGCCCAAAGCATCGGCCTCAAAACCCTCGCCATCGGGCGTGGCGCGGGTCATCACGTCGCTCAGCGACGAGCCCGCTTGCGGCTCGCTCAGGCACATGGTGCCGGAAAAGCGACCCGAAAATTCGTTGGCGGCAAACACCTTTTTTTGCACATCGGTGCCGTGCACCATGAGCAAATTGGCGTTGCCACTGGTCAGCATGCCCGAGCCGATGCTGACCGAGGCCATGGCAAAAAAGGCGTTGGCCGCCGCTTCCACCGTGTAGGGCAACTGCATGCCGCCGATCTCGTAGTCTTGCGCGGCGCTCAGCATGCCCGACTCGGCATAGGCCTTGTAGGCCTCGTGCGTGGCTTGGGGCAGGATGACTTTATCACCGTCAAAGTGGGGCTCTTGCGTGTCCACCAGGCGGTTGAACGGGGCGTATTTTTCACGCGCAATGCGCTCGCAGGTGTCGAGCACCGCGTCAAAGGTTTCCCGGCTGTGGTCGGCGAAGCGTTCGCGGGACTGCAGGCTTTCGACGTTCAGCCAGTCGTGCAGCAAAAAATCAACAGTGGGGCGCAGGCTCATCGGATCGTTCTTTCATGGCAATGCCCTGTGGGAGCGAGTCCCTGCTCGCGAAGCATTCGGCCGCAGGGGCAGCCTCCCACAGAAAAAAGGGGCAGAGAGCATGATGCCCTCTGCCCCCGTGTGGATCAGCCATCCACGCGACAGTTCATCACAGCACTTCGAAGATGCCGCAAGCGCCCATGCCGCCGCCAATGCACATGGTCACCGCCACGCGCTTGGCGCCACGGCGCTTGCCTTCGATCAGGGCGTGGCCAGTCAGGCGCTGGCCGCTCACGCCATAGGGGTGACCCACGGCGATCGCACCGCCATTGACGTTCAGGCGGTCGGCTGGAATGCCCAGCTTGTCGCGGCAATACAGCACCTGCACGGCAAAGGCTTCGTTCAGTTCCCACAGGTCGATGTCGTTGACCGTCAGGCCCAGACGTGCCAAGGCTTTGGGCACGGCATACACCGGGCCAATGCCCATTTCGTCGGGCTCGCAACCGGCCACCGCAAAACCAAGGAATCGGCCCAGCGGCTTCAAGCCGCGTTGCTCGGCCAGTTTTTCGTCCATCAGCACGCAAGCGCCTGCACCGTCCGAGAACTGGCTGGCATTGCCCGCCGACACCAGGCCGCCAGGCAAAGCCGAGCGCAGGCCGCTGATGGCTTCCACCGTGGTGCCTTCGCGCAGACCTTCGTCCTTGCTCACCGTCACTTGCTTGGTGGTCATGCCCATGACCTTGTCGATCACGCCCTGTGTGACGGTGATGGGGGCGATTTCGGCGTCGAACAGGCCAGCGGCTTGTGCGGCGCAAGCTTTTTGCTGGCTGGCAGCGCCGTATTCGTCCATGCGGTCACGGCCGATCTTGTAGCGCTTGGCCACTTGCTCGGCGGTTTGCAGCATGTTCCAGTAGATCTCGGGCTTTTGTTTGGCCAGCGCCAGGTCTTGCAGCATGTGGGTGTTCATCTCTTGCTGCACGCAGGAGATGCTCTCTACGCCACCGGCCACATACACCTGGCCTTCACCCGCGATGATGCGTTGTGCGGCCAGGGCGATGGTTTGCAAGCCGGAAGAGCAAAAACGGTTGACGGTCATGCCCGAGACCGAAATGGGCAAACCGGCCTTGAGCGCGATCTGGCGGGCGATGTTGGCGCCCGTGGCCCCTTCGGGCGTGGCGCAGCCCATGATCACGTCTTCGACCTCGGCGGCGTCAATGCCAGCGCGGGCCACGGCGTGCTGAACCGCATGGCCACCCAAGGTGGCGCCGTGGGTCATGTTGAAAGCGCCCTTCCAGCTCTTGGCCAGAGGGGTGCGGGCGGTGGATACGATGACAGCATTCGTCATGATGGTCCTTTCATGTGGGGGACAGAGCTAAAGATCTGTCCCGCCAAAAATTTAAAAAATCAGTTGAATGTCTTGCCTTCGGCCACCAAACGGGCCAACAGGGGCGCGGGTTGCCAGAACTGGGCGTCGTCGTGCGGGTTCTTGGCGAAGCGTTTCATGGCTTCGGCCACGTTGAACAAGCCAATGGTGTCGGCGTAGATCATGGGGCCGCCGCGCCACAGCGGGAAGCCGTAGCCGGTCAGGTACACCATGTCGATGTCGCTGGCCTTGCTGGCGATGCCTTCTTCCAGAATGTGGGCAGCTTCGTTGACCAGCGAGAACACCAGGCGCTGCACAATTTCTTCGTCGGAAATCTTGCGTGGCGTGATGCCCAAAGCGGCGCGGTGCTTTTCGATCATCTCGACCACCACAGGGCTGGGAATCGCATCGCGCTTGCCGGCCTGGTAGTCGTACCAGCCTGCGCCGGTCTTTTGGCCATAGCGGCCCATCTCGCAAAGCAGGTCAGCGGTTTTGCTGTACTTGAGGTGCGGCTTTTCCACATAACGGCGCTTGCGGATCGCCCAGCCGATGTCGTTGCCCGCTAAGTCACCCATGCGGAACGGACCCATGGCAAAGCCGAATTTCTCGATGGCCTTGTCAACTTGCGCCGGGGTGCAGCCTTCTTCGATCAGGAAACCCGCCTGACGGCTGTACTGCTCGATCATGCGGTTGCCGATGAAACCATCGCACACGCCCGACACCACCGAGGTTTTCTTGATCTTCTTGCCAATCGCCATCACAGTGGCCAGCACGTCCTTGCCGGTTTTTTCGCCACGCACCACTTCGAGCAGTTTCATGACGTTGGCGGGGCTGAAAAAGTGCATGCCGACCACGTCTTGAGGGCGCTTGGTGAAGCTGGCGATCTTGTTCACGTCGAGCGTCGAGGTGTTGGACGCCAGGATCGCGCCGGGCTTCATCACTTCGTCGAGTTTCTTGAAGACGGCTTCTTTCACGCCCATTTCTTCGAACACGGCTTCGATCACCAAGTCAGCCTGACCGATGTCGTCGTAGCTCAACGTGGTGCTCAAAAGCGCCATGCGCTCGTCGTATTTTTCTTGCTTGAGCTTGCCTTTTTTAACCTGGGCTTCGTAGTTCTTGCGGATGGTGGCAATGCCGCGGTCCAGCGCGTCCTGCTTCATCTCCAGGATCTTGACCGGGATGCCCGCGTTCAGGAAGTTCATCGAGATACCGCCGCCCATGGTGCCAGCACCAATGACGGCCACGCTCTTGATCTCGCGCTTGGGCGTGTCTTCAGGCACGTCGGGGATCTTGCTGGCAGCGCGGTCGGCCATGAAGATGTGGCGCAGTGCGCGGCACTCTGGCGTCATCATCAGGTTCATGAAGATTTCGCGCTCGAAGACCATGCCGTCTTCAAACTTCTTCTTGGTGGCCGCTTCGACCGCGTCCACGCACTTGGCGGGTGCCGGCAGGTTTTTGGCCATGCCCTTGACCATGTTGCGGGCAAACTGGAAGTAAGCATCGCCTTGCGGGTGCTTGCAAGGCAGGTTTTTCACCAGTGGCAGCGGCGAGCCGTCGGCATGCGCTGCGGCCACTTTGCGGGCCAGCGCCAGGGCTTCTTCGGGCAGGCTTTCGGCCGACTTTGCCATGGCATCGAACAGCTTTTGGCCAGGCAGCATGGCCAGCATCTCGCTTTTGATGGCTTCGCCGCTGACGATCATGTTGAGCGCAGGCTCCACACCGATCACGCGGGGCAGACGCTGCGTGCCACCGGCACCGGGAATCAGGCCCAGCTTGACTTCGGGCAGCGCAATGCTGGCGCCGGGCGCGGCAATGCGGTAGTGGCAGCCGAGCGCCAGTTCCAGACCGCCGCCCATCGCGACCGAGTGGATGGCCGCCACCACGGGTTTGGCAGAATTCTCGCAAGCGCGGATGACGCTCAGCAAATTGGGTTCCTGGATCGCCTTGGGCGAGCCAAATTCACGGATGTCAGCACCGCCCGAAAAGGCTTTGCCCGCGCCTGTGATGACGATGGCCTTGACCGATGCGTCGTTGTTGGCTTTTTCCAGACCATCGGTGATGCCGATGCGGGTGGACAGGCCCAAACCGTTGACGGGCGGGTTCATCAACGTGATGACCGCGACATCACCGTGGACTTTGTATTCAGCTGTCATGCTGGACTTCCTTTGCGTGAAAAGTTAAAAAAGAACGACCGTTCGTTTTTTTGCATTGTAGACATAAAAAACGGCCCGATTGCAAAAATTTTGTCGCCACAGAGACGTGGGCCAAACCCATCAAACCTCCAACCACTCCTTGCGGATGTAGCTGTTGGCGCGCAGCTCATCGGGTGTGCCCTGGAACACGATGGCCCCGTGGCCCATGACCAAGGCCCGGTCCGATATGCTCATGGCAATGGTCAGCTTTTGTTCGATCAGCAGGACCGAGACACCCCGTGATTTCAGGCTTTGCAGGTATTGCCCCACCAATTCCACGATTTTGGGGGCCAGGCCCTCGGTCGGCTCGTCGATGATGATGAGGTCCGGATCGCCCATCAAGGTACGGCACAGCGTGAGCATTTGCTGTTCGCCACCGGACAGGACCCCGGCCTCGGTGTGCTCGCGCTCTTTGAGGCGCGGGAACATGGCGTACATGTCGTCAAACGACCAGCGACCGTTGTGGCCGCTGCGCTTTTGGCCCAGTTGCAGGTTCTGGTGCACCGTCAACTTGGGGAAGATGTCGCGGTTTTCTGGCACATAACCGATCCCCAGGTGAGCGATTTCATAGGCTTTTTTGCCCTGGATCGACTGGCCTTTCCAGTCAATGCGGCCCTGGCACTCGACCAGGCCCATGATGGCCTTGGCCGTGGTGGAGCGGCCCGAGCCGTTGCGCCCGAGCAGTGCCACAATTTCGCCCTGCCCGACCTCGAAGCCCACACCATGCAGCACATGGCTCTTGCCGTAATAGGCGTGAAGGTTGTCTATCTGCAGCATCAATGGCCTCCTGCCTGACTGTCCGCCACCGGAGAGCCCAAATAGGCTTCCTGCACCTTGGCATTGGCCCGCACCGCATCGGGGGTGTCGAACGCAATGACTTCGCCGTACACCACCACCGCGATTTTGTCGGCCAGCCCGAACACCACGCCCATGTCGTGCTCCACCGTGAGCAGGGTTTTGCCCACCGTGACCTCCTTGATGAGCTGGATGAAACGCGAGGTTTCGCTCTTGCTCATGCCGGCTGTGGGTTCGTCCAGCAAAATGACATCGGAGCCGCCCGCAATGGTCACGCCGATTTCCAGCGCGCGCTGCTCGGCATAGGTCAGGTTGACGGCCAGCACATCGCGCTTTTTGTCCAGGTGGATCATCTCGAGCAATTCGTTCGTGCGGTCGTTCGCGTCTTTCAGCCCCGAAAGGAACTTGAAGAAGGTGTACTTGTAGCCCAGGCTCCAGAGCACGGCGCAGCGCAGGTTTTCAAACACGCTGAGCTTGGGGAAGATGTTGGTGATCTGGAAGCTGCGCGACAGCCCCATCCGGTTGATCTCGTAAGGCGTTTTGTGCTGAATGGCTTGGCCGTTCAGCAAAATATCGCCGCTGGTGGGGCCAAAGCGGCCGCTGATCAGGTTGAACAGCGTGGACTTGCCCGCGCCGTTGGGGCCGATCACCGCCACCCGTTCACCGGCCTTCACAGCCAGGTTCACGCCCCGGATGATTTCGGTCTTGCCGAAGTTCTTTCGGACGTCTTTGAGTTCAAGAGCGTAGGCACTCATACTGCGGTCTCCCGGCGCTTGATTTCTTTTTCAATGTCGGTCTGGATCTCGCCCCAGTCGCGGGCAAACTGCCGACGCGCGAGCTCGAACAAACCCAGTCCCGTGAGCATGACAAAAGCCGAGCCGAACCAGCTGTCCAGGCTCTTGGCGTTCAACGTGGCCCCCATGAACTTGACGGTGTCACCCAAAGCCGAATTGAGCTGCAGGTGGTAGACCATCTCGATCATCGCCCCGGCCCCCGCGAGCATGACGATGGCGGTGAGGCCCAGGCCCAGGTAGCTGGTCCAGATCTGGCGCAGCTTGCCGAATTTCGCCACACGCAGGTTCATCATGATCAGGCTGGCGATGCCACCCGGGGCATACATGACCATGAACAGGAAAACCAGTCCCAGGTACAGCAACCAGGCCTTGGTCAGCTCCGACAGCAGCACAAAGGCGATGATCATCAAAATCGCGCCAATGATGGGGCCAAAGAAGAAGGTGGCACCCCCCAAGAAGGTGAACAGCAAATAAGCGCCCGAGCGCCCTGCCCCCACCACTTCGGCCGTGACGATCTCGAAGTTGAGTGCACCCAAACCGCCCGCGATGCCTGCAAAAAAGCCCGCGATGATGAAAGCGATGTAGCGCACGCGCTGGGTGTTGTAGCCGATGAACTCGACCCGTTCGGGGTTGTCACGCACCGCATTCAGGATGCGACCCAGCGGCGTTTGCGTGAAGGCGTACATGAGCGCCACACACACAAAGGTGTAGACCGCGATCAGGTAATACACCTGAATTTGCGGACCGTAGGTGATGCCAAAGAAGGCTTCACCCGCCACCCGGTTGCCCGACACGCCCGCCTCGCCCCCGAAAAACTCCGAGAACATGAGCGACATGGCAAACACCAGCTCGGCCACGCCCAGCGTGATCATTGCAAATGGCGTGCCCGACTTGCGGGTGGTGACCCAGCCGAGCAAAACAGCAAAGCCCATGCCCGCCACACCGCCCACAATGGGCAGCAGGCTGACGGGGATGTTGAGCTTGCCGCCACTGACCGCGTTCAGCGCGTGAATGGCCATGTAGGAGCCCAGCCCGGTGTAGACCGCATGACCAAAACTCAGCATGCCGCCCTGCCCCAACAGGATGTTGTAGGACAGGCAGGCAATGATGGCGATGCCCATTTGCGCCAACATGGTCACCGACAGGTTGCTGGTGAACACCAAGGGGGCCAGGACCAGCACCAAGGCAAACAGGCTCCAGATGACCCAGCGGCCGACGTTGTAGGGTTTGAATTTGTAAACAGCAGCCATGTCTTAACCCTCGCGTGTGCCCAAAAGACCCTTGGGCCGGAAGATCAGGATCAGCACCAAAAACAGGTAAGGCAAGATGGGCGCGACCTGTGACAGCGTGAGCTTGGCAAAAGAGTTTTCCTGCGTGGCGGCCGACAAGGCCCAGCCCATGTCTTTGGCCAAGGTGAGGAAGGAGTAATCAATGGCCACGGCAAAGGTCTGGATCACGCCGATCAGCAAGGAAGCCAGGAAGGCCCCCGACAGCGAGCCCATGCCACCCACCACCACGACCACGAAGATGACCGAGCCCACGGTCGCTGCCATGGCGGGCTCCGTCACGAAAGTGCTGCCACCGATCACGCCTGCCAAACCGGCCAGGCCTGTGCCCGCACCAAACACCAGCATGAACACACGCGGCACGTTGTGGCCCAAAGACTCCACCATTTCGGGGTGGGTCAAGGCCGCCTGAATCACCAGACCAATGCGGGTGCGGGTGAGCAACAACCACAAGGACACCAGCATCAGCAAGGCCACCAGCATCATGAAGCCCCGGGTTGCGGGAAATGGCGAGCAAACCACACGCACTGCGGCGTCTGCGGCGCTGCACATCTCGGCAGGCGCGGCCCCCCAGACCAGGCTCAGGCCGTTGACCGAATGGTTGATCAGGGTGAAGGCCGAGCTGCGCAAAATTTCGGGCGGCGGAAACTCCACCGCCGTGCGGCCCCAGACCAGTTGCACCAGCTCGAGCACCACATAAGACAGGCCAAATGTGACCAGCAATTCGGGCACATGGCCAAAGGGGTGAACCTTGCGCAAGGTGACGCGCTCGAACACCGCACCGCAGGCACCCACCAACAGTGGGGCCACGATCAGGGCGGGCCAGAAACCGATCCAGCCCGACAGGGTGTAGCCGAAATAGGCCCCGATCATGTAAAAGCTGGCGTGCGCGAAATTGAGCACGCCCATCATGCTGAAAATCAGCGTCAGCCCGGAGCTGAGCATGAAGAGCAACAGCCCGTAACTGAGGCCATTGAGCATGGAGATGATGAAAAACTCCATAAGAAACTTTCCAGACCTGTTCAGGCCTAACTGCGTTACCGAAAGTGGTTTTAAAAACTCAAAACCGAGCCACCAAGGGCCTGAAGCCCATAAAAAAGCCCGACGAACCTCACGTTGATCGGGCCTGAACCCTATCGGCTCGCGCAGTTCAGGCCCAAAGGCCTGCGCTGCGCAAGACTGGCCGACAAACGGCGCCCATTAACCGGGGCGCTTCATCTGGCAGCTGGTGGGTGTGCTGGACACGTACGAAGGGAACTCCTTGACGGGGGCCAGCGTCATGCCCGTGTTCTCAGGGCTGTAGGGGAATTTATTGTCGGCCTTTTGCCAGACGGTCATCCACAGCGGCTGCTGCAGTTGGTGGTCGGCTTTGCGGATTTCAACATCGCCGTGGTAGCTCTTGAACTTCAGGCCCGACAGGGCCGCTGCCACTTTGACCGGATCGGTCGACTTGGCTTTGGCCATGGCTTCTCCCAAAGCGCTGTAGATCGAAACCACCGAGCCCGTGTAGAAGTCGTCGTTGAATTTGGTCTTGAACTCGGCCATCCACTTGCCCATGTCGCCACCCATGTTGTAGTGGTTGTAGGCGATTTGGTAGACGCGGCCAGCACCGGTTTGGCCCAAGGCCGTGGGCGTGCCCGTGACGCCGGTGTAGTAGGTGTAGAACTTGCCATTGAAGCCGCCCTCGTTGGCCGCCTTGATCAGCAAGGCGAGGTCAGAGCCCCAGTTGCCGGTGATGACGGTGTCGGCACCCGAGGCCTTGATCTTGGCGATGTAAGGCGCAAAATCGCGCACCTGCGCCAAGGGGTGCAAGTCTTCACCCACGATCTTCACGCCCGGCATCTTGCGTGCGATGTTTTCCTTGGCAAAACGCACCACCTGGTGGCCATGCGAATAGTTCTGGTTGAGCAGATAGACGTTCTTGATGTCTTTCTGGTCCTTCATGAACGTGGTCATGGCCTCGATCTTCATCGAGGTGTCAGCATCAAAGCGGAAGTGCCAGTAGCTGCACTTGCTGTTGGTGAAGTCGGGGTCCACGGCCGAGTGGTTCAGGAAGATGATTTCCTTGCCGGGATTGCGCTCGTTGTGCTTGTTCACGGCTTCGATCAAGGCACCTGCCACCGAAGAGCCATTGCCCTGGGTGATGTAACGCACGCCCTGGTCCATGGCAGCCTTGAGCGCGTTCAGGCTTTCGGCGGGGCTCAACTTGTTGTCAATGCCAATCACCTCGAACTTGACACCCGCCGGGTTGGTCTTGCTGAACTTCTCTGCAAAAAACTGGAAACTCTTGAGCTGGTTGCTGCCCACAGGGGCCATCAAACCGGACAAGGGATCGATCCAGGCAATTTTGACGGTTTCGCCCTTTTGCGCATAAGCGCCCAAGGAGCAAGCGGCCAAAGCGGCGGCGGCGATCAAACGGGTGGTGGTTTTCATTCAAGGTCTCCTGCGTTGTGAATCAGAACAAGTTCAGCGTAACCGCTGTGTGGCTGAAAAGGCTCGGGGTTTGCCCCTAAGGCATATCACCCGCGCGACTTGAACGCGCGCGGGCTTGATGCGCATCAAAGGCCAGGCAGCTTGTAGTCGGCCAGTTGCTCGCGCAAACGGGTCTTGAGCATCTTGCCAGTGCCGCCCAAAGGAATGGCATCGACAAAGACCACATCGTCCGGGATCTGCCACTTGGCGGTCTTGCCTTCATAGAAAGCCATCAACTCTTCGCGGCTGACTTCGGCGCCAGGCTTCTTGACCACGCACACAATCGGGCGCTCGTCCCATTTGGGGTGGCGCATGCCGATGCAAGCGGCCATGGCCACCGCCGGGTGCGCCATGGCGATGTTTTCCACATCGATTGAACTGATCCATTCGCCGCCGGATTTGATGACGTCCTTGCTGCGGTCGGTGATCTGCATGAAGCCGTCGGCGTCAATCGTGGCCACATCGCCCGTGGGGAACCAGCCGTCCACCAGGGGGTTGCCGCCTTCTTGCTTGTAGTACGAAGCGATCACCCAGGGGCCTTTGACCAGCAGGTCACCTGCGGCCTTGCCGTCGTGTGGCAAAGCACGGCCTTCGGCGTCCACGATCTTCATGTCGATGCCGAAGATGCAGCGGCCTTGCTTCATGCGCAGCTTCATCTGCTGCTCGGCAGGCAGGCGCAGGTGCTTGTTTTTCAGAGTGCACACGGTGCCCAGCGGGCTGAGCTCGGTCATGCCCCAGGCGTGCAGCACGTCCACGTTGTAGTCCTGGCGGAAGGCATCGATCATGGCGGGCGGGCAGGCCGAGCCGCCGATCACGGTGCGGTTCAAGGTGCTGAATTTCAGGCCAGCGGGCTTCATGTGGCCCAGCAGCATTTGCCACACGGTGGGCACACCCGCGGCAAAGGTCACGCCTTCGGCTTCGATCAGCTCGTACACCGATTTGCCGTCCAGGGCCGGGCCGGGGAACACCAGTTTGGCACCCGCCATGGCCGCGCTGTAGGGGATGCCCCAGGCGTTGACGTGGAACATGGGCACCACGGGCAGGATCGCGTCACGCGCCGAGATGCACATCGAGTCGGGCAAGGCGGCGGCGTAAGCGTGCAGCACGGTGGAGCGGTGGCTGTACAGAGCACCCTTGGGGTTGCCGGTGGTGCCGCTGGTGTAGCACAGGCTGCAGGCGGTGTTCTCGTCGAGCTGGGGCCAACTGTAGGTGCTGGGTTGCTGGCCCATCCAGGCCTCATAGCTCACCAAATTGGGGATACCGGTGCCCTCGGGCAGTTTGTCGGCGTCGCACAGCGCCACGTACTGGGTCATGGTCTTGCAATGCGCGTGCAGGGCCTGCACCAGGGGCAAAAACGTCATGTCAAAGCACAGGACCTGATCTTCGGCATGGTTGGCGATCCAGGCCATCTGTTCGGGGTGCAGGCGCGGGTTGATGGTGTGCAGCACACGGCCCGAGCCGCTCACGCCAAAGTACAGCTCCAGGTGGCGGTAACCGTTCCAGGCCAGCGTGGCGATGCGGGCGCCTTGTGGCACTTTTTGCGCATCCAGCGCGTTGGCCACCTGGCGCGCGCGGCGGGCCACATCGGCCCAGGCGTAGCGGTGGATGTCGCCCTCCACGCGGCGCGAGACGATCTCGCTGTCGCCATGGTGTTTCTCGGCAAAGTCGATCAGTGAAGAAATCAGCAGCGATTGCTGTTGCATCAGACCCAGCATGGGTTGGTCTCCTGTCAGAGGGGTTGTTCTTGAACGAATCATTGTGCACCCGAGTGGGACACTGCCTGGCCTTAAAACCCGCCATAAAACCCGCAATTACCCGGGTGCTTGTCAAGGGCGTGACAATCCGTGCATGTCATCTGCCCCTTTGGAAACCCAGGCCAGCCCTCACCACGCCAATCCACCCCACGATTTGCCCGTGCTGGACTGGACCCACCGCCTGACCCAACTGGGCCCCCGTTTTTTCACACCGCTGCAGCCCACACCCGTGGCCGCGCCGCGCTGGGCCGCCCGCAACGAGGCCTTGCGCACCGAACTGGGATGGCCCGCCGAGCTGTTTGACGACGACCACCTGCAAGCCTTTGCGGGCAACGCACTCATGGTCGGCTCCCAGCCGCTGGCCACGGTCTACAGCGGGCACCAGTTCGGGCAATGGGCCGGGCAGCTGGGCGACGGGCGGGCCATCTGGCTGGGCGAAGCCCAATCGACGCAAGGCCCACAGGAAATCCAGCTCAAAGGTGCAGGCCGCACGCCCTACTCGCGCGGCGGCGATGGCCGGGCCGTGCTGCGGTCGAGCATCCGCGAGTATTTGTGCAGCGAGGCCATGCACGGCCTGGGCATACCCACCACCCGGGCGCTGTGCCTGGTGGCATCGCCCGAGCCGGTGCGGCGCGAAACCTTAGAGAGCGCCGCCGTTGTGGCGCGGGTGGCCCCGAGCTTTTTACGCTTTGGGCACTTCGAACATTTTTCGGCTCAGGGCGACACCGACAGCCTGCGCACCCTGGCCGACCATGCCATCGCCCACCACATGCCCGAGTGCAAGGAGCGGGCCGAGCGGTGGCAGGGCAATGTTTACGCGGCTTTGCTCGACGAAGTGCAGGAGCGCACCGCCAAATTGTTGGCGCAATGGCAGGCTGTGGGCTTTTGTCACGGCGTGATGAACACCGACAACATGAGCCTCTTGGGACTGACCATCGACTACGGCCCCTTCCAGTTCATGGACGGCTTTGACCCCGGCCACATCTGCAACCACTCGGACCCCCAGGGGCGTTATGCCTATGGACGCCAGCCGAACGTGGCGTACTGGAATTTGTACTGCCTGGCGCAGGCGCTGGCCCCTTTGATCGATGACCACGAGATGACGCTGCAGGTGCTCGAGGGCTACAAGACTTTGTTCCCCCGCTACCTGGGCGACGCCATGCGGGCCAAACTGGGCCTGACGGGGGTACTGGCCTCCGAGTCCGAACGCGAAGCCGACTGGACGCTGGTCGAAGACGTGATGCAGCTCATGGCGGCCGAAAAAGTGGACTTCACCCTGTTTTGGCGGCAACTGAGCCAAGCGTTGGTGCAGCAGTCGCAAACCCCCACGCTGACCGATGCGGGCTGGAGCACGGTGACCGACCTGGTGCTGGACCGCCCTCGCCTGCTGGACTGGCTGGCGCGGTTCGCCGCCCGCGCTGGCCACGCCCACTTTGCGGCCATGGGCCAGAACATGCTGCGTACCAACCCCAAGTTTGTGCTGCGCAACCACCTGGCCGAAATCGCCATTCGCCAGGCCCAAGCAGGTGACTTCTCGGAAATCAACACCCTGCACACCTTGTTAAAGTCGCCTTTCGACGAGCACCCGGGCTTTGAAGCCTATGCCGACTTGCCGCCCGATTGGGCGGGTCAACTGGAAATCAGCTGTTCATCATGAGCCAAATCACCAAAACCGAACAAGAGTGGCGCGAGCTGCTGGCCGCCAAAGGCGCCGAGCCTGTGGCCTATGCCGTCACCCGCCAAGCGGCCACCGAGCGGCCCTTCACCGGCAAATACGAGGGCCACTGGTCCAGCGGCATTTACCGCTGCATCTGCTGTGACGCCGAGCTGTTCAAGTCGGACACCAAGTTTGACGCAGGCTGCGGCTGGCCGAGCTTTTACCAGGCAGCTTCCGAAGGGGCCATCGAAGAGCGCGTGGACTTGAGCCACGGCATGCGCCGGGTGGAGACGGTGTGCGCCCAGTGCGGCGCGCACCTGGGCCATGTGTTCGAAGACGGTCCGGCCCCCACGGGCCTGCGCTACTGCATGAACTCGGCTTCGTTAGACTTCGAGCCTTCCTGACCGACTCCAGCGGCGCACGCTGTGCGCTGCCAACGCCCCCATTTCATGAAATTCATCCTCGACTTTTTCCCCATCCTGCTGTTTTTTGGCGCGTACAAGATGGCCGACATCTACACCGCCACGGCGGTGCTGATGGGCGCGACCGTGCTGCAAACCGCCATCATCTACAAAATGGACGGCAAGCTGCAGACCATGCACAAGATCACGCTGGTCCTGGTGCTGGGCTTTGGCGCACTCACCTTGAGCCTGCATGACGAGCGCTTCATCAAGTGGAAACCCACCTTGCTGTACTCGGGCCTGGCGATGGCCCTGGCCGTGGCGCACTGGTTTTTGAAAAAGAACTTTTTGCACATGCTGCTGGGCACGCAACTGCAGCTGCCGCACGCCGTGTGGAACCGGCTGAACCTGTCGTGGATGCTGTATTGCCTGTTCATGGCGGGCATCAATGCCTACGTGGCGCATTACTTCAGCACCGAAGACTGGGTGAACTTCAAGCTCTGGGGATATGTGTTCCCGGTGGTGTTCATTCTGGGCCAGGGCCTGTACATCTCGCGCTATTTGCCCAAGGACGAAGGAGGCCAGAAATGAGCACCGCCACCCTGCCCCTGAGCGCGCAAATCCATGCCCGTCTGACCGAACGTCTACAGCCGTCAGCGCTGCGCGTGATCGACGAAAGCGCGCAGCACGCGGGTCATGTGGGTGCCAACGACAGCGGCGAAGGCACGCACATGCGGGTGTGCATTGCTTCACCTTTGTTTACCGGCATCAGCCGCGTTCAGCGCCATCGCCTTGTGTATGATGCGCTGCAAGATTTCATTGACCAGGGCTTGCATGCCTTGGCCATCGAGCTGATCTGAACCCGGGCCGTCACCCATTGGTGGCAGCCCCTTTTTTTGAACCCTTCTATTCACATTTGACACCGAGTCATTGAGGAAAACACGATGAAAAAGCAAATGCTCAGCGCCGCCCTGGTGGCCTTGCTGGCGGTTCCCGCCCTGGCGCAAAACCTGGCCGTGGTCAACGGCAAGCCTGTACCGTCTTCGCGCGTCAAAGCCCTGCAGCAGCAAGTGGAAGCTTCGGGTCGCCCTGTGACCCCCGAAGTGCTGGCCCAGATCAAGGAAGAGCTGATCGCTCGCGAAATCTTCATGCAAGAGGCCAAAAAGCGCGGCCTGGACGCCACCGACGATTACAAAACCCAGCTGGAACTGGCACGCCAGACCATCCTGATTCGTCAGCTGTTTGCCGATCACCAGAAGAAGAACCCCGTGACCGACGCCGAGATCCAGGCCGAGTACGACAAATTCGTGGCGGCCAACGGTGGCAAGGAATACCGCGCGCGCCACATCTTGGTGGAAAAGGAAGACGAGGCCAAGGCCTTGATCGCCGACATCAAGAAAGGTGCCAAATTTGAAGACTTGGCCAAGAAGGCCTCCAAAGACCCAGGCTCCGGTGCCAACGGTGGCGACCTGGACTGGGCCGCCGCAGGCAGCTATGTGCCCGAGTTTTCCGGTGCCATGGTCAAACTGGACAAAGGCCAGATGACCGATACCCCTGTCAAGAGCCAGTTCGGCTACCACATCATCCGCGTCGACGATGTGCGTGAAGCCCAGCTGCCCAAGCTGGAAGAAGTCAAACCCCAGATTTCGCAGCAGCTGCAACAGCAAAAGCTCAGCACCTACCAGGAAGGTCTGCGCAGCAAAGCCAAGATCCAGTGATCTGCGCTGTGCGCCATTAAAAAACGCGACTTCGGTCGCGTTTTTTAATGGCTAGCCTGTGCATACAACGCTCTGGGGCTGCGGGCGCTGGCCGGGGCTCAGAGGCGCTTCGCTTTGCCACATCGCCCCAACCAGCACCCACAGCCCCAGAGCTGACGGCCTGCCGAGTTGCTTGCTTCGCAAGCTGGGATAATCCCAGCCCATGCAGCCCCACCAACTCGAACTCCTGGCTCCCGCCCGTAACCTGGACATTGGCATCGAAGCCGTGAACCACGGCGCGGACGCGGTCTACATTGGCGGCCCCTCCTTTGGGGCACGGTCGACAGCCGACAACTCGGTGCAAGACATCGCCAAGCTGGTGCAGCATGCGCACCGCTTTCACAGCCGCATCTTTGTCACGCTCAACACCATCTTGCGCGATGACGAGCTCGAAGGTGCCCGAAAACTGGCCTGGCAGCTGTATGACGCAGGCGTCGACGCACTGATCATCCAGGACATGGGCCTGCTCGAAATCGACATGCCGCCCATTCAGCTGCATGCCAGCACCCAAACCGATATCCGCACGCCCGAAAAAGCCAAGTTCCTGCAAGACGCAGGCTTGAGCCAAATCGTGCTGGCCCGTGAGCTGACGCTGCCGCAAATCGCCGCCATTCGGGATGCGGTGGACACCGATCGCACCGTGATCGAGTTTTTTGTGCATGGCGCATTGTGCGTGGCCTACAGCGGCCAATGCTTCATCAGCCACGCGCACACCGGGCGCAGCGCCAACCGGGGCGACTGTTCGCAGGCCTGCCGTCTGCCCTACGAGGTCAAGGATGCGCAAGGCCGCATCGTCGCGCACGACAAGCATGTGCTGAGCATGAAGGACAACAACCAGAGCGAGAACCTGCGCGCACTGGTGGACGCGGGCGTGCGCAGCTTCAAGATCGAAGGCCGCTACAAGGACATGGCCTATGTCAAAAACATCACAGCGCATTACCGCAAGCTGTTCGACGAGGTGTTGAGCGAACGCCCCGAACTGGCGGCCGCTTCGCATGGCCGCACCACCTTCAGCTTCGAGCCGGACCCGAACCAGAACTTCAACCGCGAGTTCACCGACTACTTTGTGCAGGGCCGCAAAGAAGACATCGGCGCGTTTGACACACCCAAAAATCCTGGTCAGCCCATTGGCTGGGTCAGCAAGGTGACGGCTGAGCATGTTGAGATCACCACCGACGACCCGACCACCGAGCTGCACAACGGCGATGGCCTGTGCTACTACGACCTGCAAAAAGAGTTGGTCGGCCTGCAGATCAACCGCGCTGAAGCCGCCAAAGCCAAAGGCGTGTGGAGGCTGTATCCCAAAGACCCGATGGACGGTTTCAAGGACCTGCGCCAAGGCGTGCAAGTCAACCGCAACCGCGACATGAGCTGGGTGCGCACGCTCGACAAAAAATCGGCCGAGCGCCGCATGGGCGTGTGGATGCAACTGGGCGAAAACAACAATGGCCTGCAACTGACGCTGACCGATGAAGCGGGCCACAGCGGCTCAGCGGCCTTGGCCATCGGCTGGCAAGCGCCCAAAGACCCGGCCCAGGCCGAGGACAAACTCAAAGCCGCCTTGGGCAAGCTGGGGGACACCGTGTTCGAGCCGCTGGACGTGCAACTCGCCCTGCCCCGGCCCTGGTTTGTGCCACCTTCACAGCTGAACCAACTCCGCCGCGACGCGGTCGCTGCACTGGAAACCGCTCGTGCACAGGGCCTGCACCGCCTGCCGCGTGCCGTGCCGGTGGAGCCGCCAGCGCCCTACCCCGAAGACACCCTGACTTATCTGGCCAATGTGTTCAACCAGAAAGCCCGCGACTTCTATGCCAAACACGGCGTGAAGGTGATCGCCGCCGCTTATGAGGCGCAAGAAGAGCTGGGCGAAGTCAGCCTGATGATCACCAAACACTGCGTGCGCTTTTCCCTGAGCCTGTGCCCCAAGCAAGCCAAAGGCGTGACCGGCGTACAAGGCACGGTGAAAGCCGAGCCGATGCAGCTGATCAACGGCAAGGAAAAACTCACCCTGCGCTTTGACTGCAAACCCTGCGAAATGCATGTGGTGGGCAAGATCAAGAAATCGGTCTTGAACGCCGTGCCGGAGAGTCCAGTGCAGTTTTACAAAACAAGGCCCGTGGAGGGCCTGCACTGAACCAACTTCAGCGGCGCATTTTGCGCACCCACTGCAGCACGCCCACCATCACCGCCCCCGCCACAAAGCCAGCCACGCCACCGGCCAAATTGCCCACCAGCGCAGCGCCAAAAGCCAGGTTGTCGGCCCAGTGCGCCACCGCATGGCCGATGGCTGGCACGCCATGCAGCAAGATGCCCCCGCCCACCAAAAACATGGCGGCGGTGCCCAGCACCGAAAGCGCTTTCATGAGCCAGGGTGCAAATGCCAATAGAGCACGGCCCAAGGCTTGCATCCCAGCTTGCGGTTTTTGGGTCAAATAAATCCCCGCGTCGTCCAGCTTGACAATGCCACCCACCAAACCATAGACCCCCACCGTCATGACCACGGAGATGCCCACCAGCACCGCCACTTGCTGCGCAAAGCTGGCGGTGGCCACCGTGCCCAGGGTGATGACGATGATTTCAGCCGACAAGATGAAGTCGGTGCGCACCGCGCCTTTGATCTTGTCTTTCTCAAAAGCCAGCAGGTCCACCTGGGGATCGGCCACGGCTTGTACCAACTCGGCATGGTGGATCTCGGTTTCTGCACGGCTGTTCAGCCAGGCATGCAGCAGTTTTTCGGCCCCTTCAAAGCACAAAAACAAACCGCCCAGCATCAGCAAGGGCGTGATCAGCCAAGGCGCGATGGCGCTGATCGCCAAGGCGGTGGGCACCAAGATGGCTTTGTTGACCAGCGAGCCTTTGGCCACAGCCCAGACCACGGGCAACTCGCGGTCCGCGTTCACCCCGGTCACTTGTTGCGCGTTGAGGGCCAAGTCGTCACCCAGCACGCCAGCGGTCTTTTTCGCTGCCATGTGCGTCATGGTGGCCACGTCATCGGCCACTGCTGCGCTTTGGCGGGCGGCCACTTTGGTCATGGTGGCGACATCGTCGAGCAAGCTGGCGATGTCGTCGATCAGGGTCAGCAAACTGGAGGCGGCCATGGGTGTGTCTTTTTCGGGTGTGAAGGGGCGCGTCAGCGCATAAGGTTGTGCAAAGGCTGGCCCTTGGCGTCGCGGTAAATGTCAAAGTCCTGGTCAATGGACACCACATGCCGAATGGCCAGACGCTCGGCGGCCTCGGTAATCGAGGCATCGGCCAAGTCCAGCGGCAAACTGGCAAAGCGCTGACAAATGGCCAGCACGCTGGTGAGGCTCCAGTCAGCTGGGCTGTCCAGCTGCACTGCGCCGCGCTGAACCCACTGCAAAAAGTCGAGTGCGGCCTCGTTGTGGATGCGCCGCGCCAGCAAGGCGCAAACCTCGGTCAGTACCGGCCATGTGCTGTGCAGGCGCACTTGCGGGTTCGCTTGCAGCCATGCCCGTGTGGGGGCGTGCCATTTGTCGCTGCGGTTGAACAGGGCCAGGAGCGGGCCGCTGTCAATGAGCGCGTCTTGCACAGGCAACTGCCGCAGAAACTGAGCGTGCGGTTCTTGAGCCGAAAGTGACGCCGTCTGCAAATCTTCCACATTCACAGCCACTTGTCCAAAGTGATTTGGACCGCTCATGCCCGCCTCTCGCGCTTGTCTTGCCAAGCGTCAGCCAACTGGCTTTTGCGGGTTTCGGCCAAATCCACCGGACCACTGAATCGCCCAAAAACGCCCTCGCCCAGCGCGAACGCCGATGCGGTGACTGCGGGCTGCGCCAGGTAGGCGGTGAGTGCATCGCGCATGACCTCGCTGATGCTGCGGCCCTCTTGGGCGCAGCGTTGGCGCAAAGATTTTTCCAGCGGATCGGGCAGTTTCACGGTGGTGGTCAAGGCAGGCCCCCAAGGTAATACGTTCATTATTACCATGGGAGCCATGCTTGTCAATCTCAGCCCAGGGGCTTGAGCAGCTCGTTCAAATCGGACTCGCCAAACAGGGGCTCTTTGCGCTGCACGGCTCCTTCGTACATGTCTTGCGCCAGCTGGGCTTTGCGCTCCTGCAGGGCGAGCATGCGTTCTTCAATGGTGCCCTGGGCCACCAACTTGACCACCCACACATTTTTGGTTTGGCCAATGCGGTGGGCGCGGTCGGTGGCCTGGTTTTCCACCGCGGGGTTCCACCAGGGGTCGTAATGGATCACGGTGTCGGCTTGTGGCAAGTTCAGACCCACGCCACCGGCTTTCAGACTGATCAAAAACAGCGGCACCTCGCCGCTGGTGAACTTGTCGATGATCGTGTCGCGGTTTTTGCTCTGGCCCGTGAGCTTGACCCACGGAATGCCCAAGGCGGGCAAGGCCTCCTCGATCAGGCTCAGCATTTGCGTGAACTGAGAGAACAGCAAAATCTTGCGCCCCTCGGCCACCATCTCGGGCAACATGTCCAGCAGCTGGGTGAGCTTGGCCGACTCGCGCACCTGACTGGCCGCGCTCAGTTTGAGCAGGCGCGGGTCGCAGCAGACCTGGCGCAATTTCAGCAGCGCATCCAGGATGGTGATTTGCGACTTGCCCAGACCTTGGGTGCTCAAAGCCTCGCGCACGGTTTTTTCCATGCCCAGACGGATGGTCTCGTACAAGTCGGCTTGTTGGCCCTCCAGCGGAACAGGCATCAAGGTCTCGATCTTGGGCGGCAACTCGTTGGCCACCAGATCCTTGGTTCGGCGCAGCATGAAGGGCGTGATGCGGGCGCGCAGTTGCGCCATCTTTTCGGTGCTGCCTTGCCGCTCGATCGGGTTGCGAAAGAGTTCAGCAAAGCGCCTTTGGCTGCCCAGAAAACCCGGCATCAAAAAGTGGAACTGGCTCCACAATTCGCCCAAATGGTTTTCGATGGGCGTACCCGACAGACACAAGCGATGTACCGCCGGGATCTCGGAGACCACTTGCGCGGCATTGGTGTTGGCGTTCTTGATGTTCTGCGCCTCATCAAGCACCAGCAAATGCCAGGGCACATCCAGCCACATCTCCCGATCCCGCGAGAGCAACGAATAAGCGGTGATGACCACATCAAAGCGGCACAGTTCCTGCGCTGTTTCGTGGCGCGACAGGCCATGGTGGACGTGGGTTTTCAGATCCGGGCAAAAGCGGGCCGCTTCACGCTGCCAATTGCCCAGCAGGCTGACGGGCGCCACGATCAGCGCCGGTTGCGTCAAACGCCCGGCCTGCTTTTCGGTCAGGATGTGGGCCAGTGTTTGCAAGGTTTTGCCCAGGCCCATGTCGTCGGCCAGGATGCCCGCCAGCCGGTGTTCGCGCAAAAACTGCAGCCAGTTCAGGCCCTGTTGCTGGTAAGGTCTCAGGGTGGCCTGCAAGCCGGGTGGCGCAGGCACTTCAGGCAAGGCGACCTGGCCGCGCATTTGCTGCACCAGTCGGATCAGGTGATGCTCGCCCTGCCACACCGCGCCCTCGCCCAGCGACGCCGCCGTGCGCAGCGCATCCAGCCGCGACAGGCGCAACACCTCACCGTCCCAGCGGTGGCCTCGCTCGCCGTGCAGCTCCATCAGCATGGCCAGCCAGGGCTTGATCTTGGCGGTGGGCAGCTTCACATAACCCGGCCCTTGCAGGTCGGGCAGGTAAAAGTGATCGGGCATGCGGTCCGTCTGTAGGTCCGTCTGTAGGTCCGTCTGTAGGTCCGTCTGTAGGTCCGTCTGTTCAGCCGGCATGCTCACCGACACGCCTGCACGGGCCATGGCTTTGAGGATTTCAGGCACCCAGGGCAGGATGTTCACGCGCTGACCATCGATGTCCATGCCCAGTGACAAATCAAACCAGGGGGAAGTGTCCTCGGCAGCACCTTCCGTCCCATGGCCGCTCATGCGCACATGCACATCGTCAGCCAGACGCAGCCAGTGGTTCAGGCCCTCGGGCGCAATCACCTCGATGCCCGCCTCATGCAGCATGGCAAAGTCGGTCTCCAGCCACGCCAGCCACTGGGCTTGACCTTCGGCGCCGGGCATGCCCAGCAGGTTCTCATCCCACATCGAGAAGCCCAGGTCTTCGAGCTGCTCCCAAATGAGCCGCTCGCCCTCCAGATCACGCACCAGCAGGCGTGCCTGGGCACCGTGGCCCACGACGACGCGGCCTTGGTGGTCTGGCCAATAACCGGTGAAGTCGGCATAACGGAACTTCAACGCAGCCTGAAACAAGCCTTGTTCGTCGCGCAAATGCGCTGGCACGGCCTTGATCTGCAACACCGCGACAGGCGCGACATCCCGAATTTCGGGCATTTTTTCAATCACCGGCGGCAGGGGCAGCGGCCCCAGGACATCCATCAACTGCTGCTGGAACTTGAGGGCCACTTTTTCGGGCACGACCGGCGCCTGCGTCAACAACAAAACCTGCTCGGTGCTCATGCCTTGCGTGTCCAGCAAACCACAAGTGGCCTTGTGCAGATCCACAAACAGTGGCGGATCGTTCAGGCCATGCAGCACGCTCGCCTGCGCTGCCTGCATGTGCAGCTTCCAGCCTTCGGGGCTGTGGCCTTGCGCAGGCACGGCTTGCCAATGGCCACTGAAAGCCATCGTCTCGTCGGTCCAGCGCAAAGGCTGCAGGGTTTTGCCCTCCTCCCACATCAGTCGCTGGGTGCTGCTGCACATGCGCAGCAGCAAATGCGCGGCCACCCCTTGCAGCTTGACAGCCCCCTGAAAACCATAAGAGCTGAAGCTGTTGGTGGGCGGGCAGGCTTTCATCAGGTCAAAAATGCCGGCTTCACCGGGCGCACAAGCGCGCCAGATCGGGTCGTTTGCAGCAGGCTGGTGCATGACTTTTTTGGGCTTGCCCCATTCCCCATTGGGCTTGAGCACCGCTTGTTTGATGGTCAGATGGAACACCGGGCGGTGACCCACCATCTCCGCCGAAAGGCAGTACAAAAAACGTTCATTGGCTTTGCCCGGCAAACTGAAACCGGCGGGCCCATCGGCCGCTTGCAAGCGGGCCAGCCAGTCGCGCACCTGGTACTCGGATTGCTGCAGCGCTTTTTCCTGCTGCAGGCGGGCTTGTTGCTCGGGGTCGCCAGGGGCGTCTGACGGGTCCTGCCCCTGACGCATGGCCAGGCCTTGCATGGCCGCCTGAATCCCCAGTGCTGCACCGTGTTTGCACATCCGCCCTACCGGGCAGGTGCATTTGCAGCGCCAGGCCTGCAAATTGCCGCCTTCGGACACGCGCAGGTGCGCGGTCACGCGGTAAGGCTCGGACGAGGTGCCTTGGACTTGGGCGTCGATGCGCCAGTCGTCGCCTTCGGGCGTCAGCTGGGCCGTCAGGACCTCGTTTTGCAGGTACAGCGCTGTGCCTTTGGCCCACGAGTTGGAGTCAAAGTAAAACGCCAGCTGAGAGGGCGGGAACCATTGATCGGACAGCACAGACTTCATGCCATCAGACGCTTAGCCCACCCACTTGCGGGCGTTTTGCCACACGCGCAGCCACGGGCTGGTCGATGAGATGTCACCGCTCGTCCAGCTCATCTGCACATTGCGGAACACCCGCTCGGGGTGCGGCATCATGGCCGTGAAGCGGCCATCCAACGTGGTCACGGCCGTGAGGCCCCCCGCGCTGCCGTTGGGGTTAAACGGGTACTGCTCGGTCGCCCGGCCATGGTTGTCCACAAAGCGCATCGCGGCAATGGCCTGTGCGGCGTTGCCCCGGTGCTTGAAGTTGGCAAAGCCTTCGCCGTGCGCCACCGCAATCGGCAGGCGGCTGCCCGCCATGCCTTGCAGGAACAGGCTGGGCGATTCCAGCACCTCGACCATGGACAGGCGGGCTTCAAAACGCTCGCTCTGGTTGGTGGTGAAGCGCGGCCAAGCCTCAGCGCCCGGAATGATGTCGGCGAGTTCCGCAAACATCTGACAGCCATTGCACACGCCCAGACCGAAGGTGTCGGCGCGGCCAAAAAAGCCCTTGAACTGCTCGGCCAAAGCCGGGTTGAAGGTGATGCTGCGCGCCCAGCCAATGCCCGCACCCAAAGTGTCGCCGTAGCTGAAGCCGCCGCAAGCGACAAGGCCCTGGAAGTCGGCCAGTTGGGCGCGGCCCGATTGCAGGTCGGTCATGTGCACGTCGTGGGACTCAAAGCCCGCTTTGTGGAAGGCATAGGCCATTTCCACATGCGAGTTGACGCCCTGCTCGCGCAGGATCGCCACCTTGGGGCGCGACAGGTTCAGGAACGGCGCGGCCACGTTCTCGGCCGGGTCAAAGCTCAGCGCCACATGCATGCCGGGGTCATCAGCGCGGCCCGCAGCGGCGTGCTCGGCATCGGCACACGCAGGGTTGTCGCGCTGCTGGCAAATCTTCCAGCTCACGCTGTCCCAGACCTGGTGCAGGTCTTCCAGCTTGGCGGCAAACACCTCTTTGGTGTCGCGCCAGATGCTGAGTTCACTCACGCCTTTCTGGATGGTCGATTGCACGGGACGGGTCTTGCCAATGACGTGCGTGTGTTTGGACAGGCCGTGCTCACGCAGGGTTTGCAGCACCGCATTGCGCTCGGCCGTACGCACCTGCAGCACCACGCCCAGCTCTTCGTTGAACAAGGCCTTGAGCGTGAGCTCTTCGCGGCGGGCGCTGACCTGTCCTGCCCAGTTTTTGGCGTCGCCATGGTCGGCGCGGCTGTCGGTGATGCCGTCGCCCTCGGTCACGAGCATGTCCACATTCAGGGCCACGCCCACATGGCCGGCAAAAGCCATTTCGGCCACAGCGGCGAGCAAGCCGCCGTCGCTGCGGTCGTGGTAAGCCAAGATCTGGCCTTGCGCCCGCAAGGTGTTGATGGCCTTGACCAGATTGACCAGCGCCTGCGGGTCTTCCAGGTCGGGCACGCTGTCGCCAAACTGGCCCAGCACCTGGCCCAGCACGCTGCCGCCCATGCGGTTGCGGCCTTGGCCCAGGTCAATCAAGAGCAAGCTGGTGTCGGCCTCTTGCGCGTTCAGCTGCGGCGTGAGCGTGCCGCGCACGTCGGGCAAGCTGGCGAAGGCGGTGATGATCAGGCTCACGGGCGAAGTCACCTTGCGGGTCTCACCCTTATCGTTCCATTGCGTGCGCATCGACAGGCTGTCTTTGCCCACCGGGATCGAGATGTCGAGCGCCGGGCACAGTTCCATGCCCACGGCCTTGACGGTTTCGTACAAAGCGGCGTCTTCGCCCGGCTCGCCGCAAGCGGCCATCCAGTTGGCCGACATCTTGACGCGGGGCAGCTCGATGGGCGCGGCCAGCAAATTGGTGATGGCTTCGGCCACCGCCATGCGGCCCGACGCCGCGGCGTTGAGCGAGGCCAGCGGTGTGCGCTCGCCCATGCTCATGGCTTCACCGGCAAAGCCTTGGTAGTCGGCCAGGGTCACGGCCACATCGGCCACGGGCACTTGCCAGGGGCCGACCATCTGGTCACGGTGCGTGAGCCCCCCCACGGCGCGGTCGCCGATGGTGATGAGGAAACGCTTGGACGCCACGGTGGGGTGGCTCAGCACGTCGATCACGGCTTTTTGCAAGCTGACACCTGTGAGGTCCATCGCAGGCGACTGGCGCACCACCGTCTTCACATCGCGGTGCATCTTGGGCGGCTTGCCCAGCAGCACGTCCATGGGCATGTCCACGGGCGATTCCATGCCTTTGTCTTCCAGCACCAGCTGGCGTTCTTCGGTCGCCACGCCCACCACCGCGAACGGGCAGCGCTCGCGCTCGCAAAAGGCCTTGAACTGTTCCAAAGACTCTGGCGCGATCGCCATCACATAACGTTCCTGGCTTTCGTTGGACCAGATTTCCTTGGGGGCCAGACCCGACTCTTCGAGCGGCACGGCGCGCAAATCAAACCGCGCACCGCGTCCAGCATCGTTGGTCAGCTCGGGGAAGGCGTTGGACAAACCGCCCGCGCCCACGTCGTGGATGGCGAGGATGGGGTTGGCCGCGCCCTGCGCCCAGCAGTGGTTAATCACCTCTTGCGCACGGCGCTCGATCTCGGGGTTGCCGCGCTGCACCGAGTCGAAGTCGAGTTCGGCCGCGTTGGTGCCCGTGGCCATGGAGCTGGCTGCACCACCGCCCATGCCGATGCGCATTCCGGGACCGCCCAGCTGGATCAGCAGCGTGCCCGCCGGGAATTCGATCTTTTTCGTCTGGATCGCGTCGATCTGGCCCAGACCGCCCGCGATCATGATGGGCTTGTGGTAGCCGCGCACCACGCCGTCCACGGTTTGTTCGTACTCGCGGAAATACCCTGTCAGGTTGGGGCGGCCAAACTCGTTGTTGAAGGCCGCACCCCCCAAGGGGCCTTCGGTCATGATCTGCAAGGGGCTGGCGATGTGCTCGGGCTTGCCGCCCGGCTGGTCGCTCAGGCCGCCCCAGAGTTTGGACACAGTGAAACCGCTCAGGCCTGCCTTGGGCTTGGAGCCGCGACCGGTCGCGCCTTCGTCGCGGATCTCGCCGCCCGCCCCGGTCGATGCGCCGGGGAACGGCGAAATCGCGGTCGGGTGGTTGTGGGTCTCGACCTTCATCAGCACATGGTGCAAGGCTTGTTCGCTTTGATACGCTGCGCCTTGAGCCGAAGTCCTGGCGACGAAACGCTCCACGGTATGGCCTTCCATCACCGAGGCATTGTCTGAATACGCCACCACCGTGTGCTGGGGGCTCAGCTGGTGGGTGTTGCGGATCATGCCGAACAGGCTCTTGGGCTGGGCCACACCGTCGATGGTGAACTCGGCGTTGAAAATCTTGTGGCGGCAGTGCTCGCTGTTGGCCTGCGCGAACATCATCAACTCCACATCGGTGGGGTTGCGCTTCAAGCCGTTGAAGGCGTTGACCAAATACTCGATCTCGTCTTCGGCCAGGGCCAGACCCCAGGCCTTGTTGGCCGCTTCCAGCGCAGCGCGACCGCCGCCCAGCACGTCCACATGTTCCATGGGCGCTGGGTCCAGGGCGGTGAACAAGGCCGCAGCATCGCCTCGGCTGGGCATGGCCGACTCGGTCATGCGGTCGTGCAGCAGGGCGGCGACCTGGCCCAACTGATCGGCCGTCAACTTGGCGGTGCCGAGCAGGCCAGATTTCAGGGTCAAGCGGTATTCGGTCAGGCGCTCCACGCGGCGCACATCAAAACCACAGTTGTGGGCGATGTCGGTGGCCTTGGACGCCCAGGGCGAGACGGTGCCGATGCGCGGGCTGACCACGATCACCGGGCCATCGGTGGGTCCGGCATAGGGCTCGCCGTAGGTCAGCAGGGCTGAAAGCGTTTTTTTCTGGGCATCCTGCAAGGGCGTCGTGGTGGCCACCAGGTGGACAAAACGGGCAGAAATGCCTTGAATTTGAGGTGAAACGGTGGCCAGGCGGGGCAAAAGCTGGGCCATGCGGAAGTCGCTGAGGGCGCTGGCGCCTTCGAAAGTCGTGATGTGCAGGGACACGGGGTGGCCTTGTAAAGAGACGGAAAACCGTAGCGCCGAGGCCGCTGACTGGGGCTGGTCGGCAAAGGCCGTATTTTAACGGGGGAAACCCTGACAACCCCCTCATCAGGGCTGTACTTCAAGATGTTGTATCCCCCTGAACAGGCTCAAAAGCGCACAGGCGGTTGAAGTTGCGCTTGCTCCAGTCTAAATTTGGGTTTAAATTCAGACCCAAATCAAAAGGAGCCCCTATGCAAGCCACGCAACACATCAAGTCCATTTCTTACTTGAAGAGCCATGCCGCGCAAATTGCAGAGTCCCTGGACATGAATGGCACACCTTTCATCATCACCCAAAACGGCGAAGCCAGCATGGTGGTGGAAGGCATCAAGCAGTACCAGGACAAAGAAAACCTGATCGCCATGCTCAAGCTGGTGGCCATGGGCGAAAAAGACCGATTGGCCGGTCAGGGTCAAAGCGTGGAAGAAGTCCGCGCCTTGTTGGCGCAAAAGCGCTCCGAGCGTAAAGCATGAGCATCGTCATCCTGCCGGATGCGAGGGATGATTTGGTGTCTCTGCAAAACTACATGCTCGATCGTTGGACAGAGGCCCTCTGGCTCAAAGCAGAAGATGAGATCTTTCAAAAACTCGCTGAACTGGACCGTGGTTTTTTGTCGGGCACTGTTGTGCAGGCATTCGCGGACGTTGGCATTTTTGATTACAAAACCAGCGTCACCTCACACCATCGAATCTTGCACCGGAAGATTGACGAGACACTTTACGTCTATGCCATCGCAGGGCATCAACAGGATTTTCAGACCCTGTTGATGCGTCGCCTTTTCAATGCCTGAAGCGAGACCTGCCCAAGCTGGGCATGGCGGACACCATCCTCAACCCAGAACCGAAGTCGCCTCCATCTCGCGCCGGATTTTGTAGGCATGGGTGCTGGTATCCATGGCCACGTCCTCCCAAGTCAGGCTTTGGCCTTTGGCCACGGGGCGAATGACTTTGACACCGTGCGCCAAGCCCAGCGGCACGCCGCCCATGCGCTTGGAGGTGGCTGCTGGCAGCAGCTTGCCCCAGACGGTGTAACCACCCTCGCCGTCCAGCATGTCGCCGGGCTTCAGGTCGCGCTTGGCGGTGGCCACCACGTCGGCGTTCCAGCCGATGGCCACGCCTGTGGGCTCGTTGCGCAGGGCGACGCTGGCCACGCTCACCCCCACTTCCAGACCGATCAGGTGCCAGCGCTTGTAGAGCGTGAAGTAACGGCCAGACGGATCGGTGTGGGCGTTGTACTCTTCAAAGCAGTTCTTGATGTAGTCGGTCTCGGCCTCGACCGTGACCCATACGCCCATGCGGATGTCGTAGGGAATTTTTCGACCGTCGGTCTCCAAACTGGAGATGACTTCCACCATGCCCTTGCGCTCCAGCACACCGCCTTCCGAGATGGGCCGGGTGACATAAGGAATGTCTTCCACGCTGGCGGGCGGGTAGAGCAAACCGTTGCTGGGCACGCCCAAGCCAGTGGCGTTGGAGACAGCGGTGCTCTCGATCGAGGGCTTGGAGCCGTCGAGGAAGCTGTTGAACATTTTGGGGTTGAGGCCGCCGCGCTCGGCTTGCTCAGGCGTCAAGCCGTAATAGCCCCAGACGGTTTCGGGTGTCGATTCAGAAAAATGCGGCAACCACTTGTGGCCACGGCCTGCCGCCACAACCGGAAAACCGCAGGTGCGGGCCCAGTCCACCAGATCGCAAATCAGCGCAGGCTGGTCACCAAAGGCCAGCGAATACACCACGCCCGCCGTCTGCGCGCGGGTGGCAAGCAAGGGGCCACAAAAGGCGTCGGCCTCCACCGTCACGTTGACCACGTGCTTGCGGTTCGCAAAGGCTTCCAGGATGTGGTCCACCGCGTGCAGGGGTGAGCCCGTGCATTCCACGATCACGTCCACCGCCGGGTGGCGCACCAGGCTTTGCCAGTCGTCGCCCACATGGGTAGTACCCAGTTTTACCGCTTCGTCCAGGCTTTTGGCGGTCAGGCGCTCAGCTTCCCAGCCCACGCGGGCCAAGTTGGTGCGGGCGTTGTCTGGAGACAGGTCGGCAATGCCCACCAGGTGCACGCCGGGGGTGCGCGGAATCTGCGCCAGGTACATGGCGCCGAATTTGCCCGCGCCGATCAGGCCAATGCGGATGGGGCGGTTTTCTGCAGCACGTTGCAGGAGTTTGGCGTGCAGGTTCATGCGGTTTCTTTCAGTTCTTCGAGGGAGGTGATCAAGGCGCTGTCGGGCATGCCGTTTTTCCAGGGCAGCTCGACCGGGTAGCCTTTCAGCAGGCAATCGTCAGGCAGGCAGCGGATGGGCGTGAAGTCGCGGTGCGCGATGTATTCGGGCCGCTTGTGGCGGCGGATGTGGTTGGACACGGCGCACAGGCTCAGGTACACGCTCACCCGGTTCCAAGGCGAGAGGTTGCTGGTGGAGGCGTGCACCAGGCAGCTGTGGAACAGGATCATGGAGCCCGCCGGGCCTGTGGGGCTGACGATGCCGCCGTCCTTGTCACCCGCTCGCTGGACCAGCTGGCGGATCAGGTCGTTGTCGACCGTCCACAGCGGGTAGCTGGTGGTGGACAGGTCATGTTTGGCCTCGACCACGCCTTTTTTGTGGCTGCCCGGGATGAACATCAGCGGGCCGTTGAAGGGGTTCACGTCGTCCAGAAAAATCGCCACGTTCATGGCCCGCTCGGTAGGCATCAGGTCGTCGTTGAGCCAGGTGCCATAGTCCTGGTGCCATTGCCAGACATCACCCTCAAAAGCCATCTTGCCGTTGATCTTGAACTGGTGCATGTAGAGTTCTTCGCCAAACAGGTCTTCCACCGGTTCGATCATGCGGGGATGACGCGCCAGCTTGGCAAAGGGCTCGCTGTACATGTGGGCCGCAAAGTTGGTGCGCACGGCGTCGCTGCCTTTTTCGCGCACGTTGTAGGCTTCGCGGCGGCTGTACAGCTCGGGCACCGCATCGGTCAGGGTTTTCGTTTCTTCCGGCGTGAACAGCCCCGGAAAAAACAAATAACCATCTCGGTCAAATTGCGCCAATTGCTCGGGGGTCAGTCTCATGCTCGCGCTCCTGTTTGAGGGGGTTGGGAAAGCTGTTCGCTCAAGCGGGCCGTGAGTTGCACACTGGCTTCCCGGGCGTGCTCTTGCACCAGGCGCACGGCCAGATCGACATCGGATGCGGCGATGGCCTGTGCAATGGCTTCGTGTTCATCCCACACCGTCTGGCGCTGCTGCGAGGATTGCAGCACCGCGCCCATGACGCGTTTGAGGTGGTGCCAGTGCAAGTCAATGCTTTGCGCGATCAGGGGGTTGCCGGAAGCATCGTAGATGGCGCGGTGAAAACTCAGATCGGCCCGGATCATGGCTTGCACATGGCGCTCGCTCTCGGCCCTGCGCCCTTGACGCATCACTGCTGGGTCCAGCCGTGCACCGCGCTCGGCCGCCAGCCGCACGGCCAATGCGTCCAGACTGCCGCGCACCTGGTACACCTTGGCGATCCAGTGCACATCGAGCCGCGTGACCTGCACGCCTCTTCCCGGCGCATCTTCCACAAAACCATCTTTTTTGAGCAGGCGCAGGGCCTGCAGCACCGGTTGGCGTGACACCGCAAGGCGCCGGGCCAAATCCTCTTGCGTCAGTCGCTCGCCCGGTGGCAGCGACCCCTCGCTGATGGCGTCGAGCAAGCGGGCGTAAACCTGTTCGACCAGATCAGGACTGGAAGTCAATTGAATGAGTGGCGCGTTCATGTCTGTATACAGAATACAAAATGAAAGTCGAAGCATCCACCCGTATTTACCCGGATTGGATGGACTCGGTCTTGCCAAAACCAAGCTGAATCTGACGCGCTGGCGCACCTGGACTCGCGTGGGGCTGTTGCCTGCGTGAACAGCGGGGCACACGACTCAATGGGATAATTGCCCGCTATGACCATCACCATCAAAAACGCCGACGACATCGCCGGCATGCGCGTGGCCTGCCGCTTGGCCGCCGAAGTTCTGGACTACATCGCGCCCTTCGTCAAACCTGGCGTCACCACCAACGAAATCGACAAACTCTGCCACGACTACATGGTCAATGTGCAGCAGTGCATCCCGGCCCCCTTGAATTACGCACCGGGCGGCTACAAGCCTTACCCCAAATCGATCTGCACCTCGATCAACCACCAGGTCTGCCACGGCATCCCGAATGACAAGCCCCTCAAGAAGGGCGATTCGCTGAACATCGACATCACCACCATCAAGGATGGCTGGCACGGCGACACCAGCCGCATGTTCCATGTGGGCGAACCCTCCATCGCCGCCAAGCGACTGGCCAACCTGACCTACGAAGCCATGTGGAAAGGCATCGAGCAGGTCAAGCCCGGTGCGCATCTGGGCGACATCGGCCACGCCATCCAGAAGTTTGCCGAAGGCCACGGCTTTTCGGTGGTGCGCGAGTTTTGCGGCCACGGCATTGGGCGCGGATTCCACGAAGAGCCGCAGGTGCTGCACTACGGCAAACCCGGCACGCTGACCGAGCTGGTGCCGGGCATGGTCTTCACCATCGAGCCCATGATCAACGCGGGCAAGCGCGACATCAAGGAAATGGGTGATGGCTGGACCATTGTGACCAAGGACCACTCGCTTTCTGCCCAGTGGGAACACACGGTGCTGGTCACCGAAACCGGTTACGAGGTCCTGACGGTTTCAGCCGGCATGCCGCCTGTGCCCGCTTTTATCCAAGAAAAAGCCGTGGCCTGACATGCAAGCACAGGCCGACCTGGCCCTGTTGCGTGAGACCTACAAGCGCGACAAGGTTGCCGTTCTGCAGGCCTTGGCCAACAGTGGCGCTTCTGTTCGTGGCCTGAAACAGACACTGCGGCAGCTGTCCATCCTGGCCGACGGCTTGCTGATCCAGCTTTGGCAAAACGCAGGTTTTTCCTCCGAACTGAGCCTGGTGGCCGTCGGCGGTTTTGGGCGTGCCGAGCTGTTTCCCAGTTCCGATGTGGACGTTCTCGTGCTGTTGCCCAACGGCCAATCGCCAGAGAACACGCCACATTTGCAAGGCCAGCTCGAACGCTTCATTGGCAGCTGCTGGGACACGGGCCTCGAAATCGGCGCCAGCGTGCGCACCCTGAGCGAATGCCTGGCCGAATCGGCCAAGGACATCACGGTTCAGACCTCGCTGCTGGAGTCGCGCCGCGTGACGGGCAACACCCGGCTGTTCACCGAGTTTCAAAAGCAGTTCCAGGCCGCGATCGACCCGCAAGCCTTTCTGGTGGCCAAGACGCTGGAGATGCACCAGCGCCACACCAAATTTGAAGACACACCCTACGCGCTGGAGCCCAACTGCAAGGAATCACCCGGCGGTTTGCGCGATCTGCAAATGATCTTGTGGGTGGCCCGCGCTGCAGGCCTGGGCCACAGTTGGGACGAACTGGCCCGCAAAGGCCTGGCCACCCCACTGGAGGCGCGGCAGATCAAACGCAACGAAGCCTTGCTGGGCCTGATCCGCGCACGCCTGCATTTGCAAGCCAAACGGCGTGAAGACCGCTTGGTGTTTGACCTGCAAGCCAATGTGGCAGAAAGCTTTGGCTACAGCTCGGACGTGACGCCCGAGGGCCGACTGGCTCTGCGCGCCAGTGAAAAATTGATGCGCCAATACTATTGGGCCGCCAAGGCGGTGACGCAACTCAACCAGATTTTGCTGCTGAACATCGAGGACCGTTTGAAGGCCGATCGGGGTGAATCCATCAACGATTTCCGGCCCCTGAACGAGCGATTTTTTGAGAAAGCGGGCCTGATTGAAGTCGCCAGTGATGACCTCTACCAAAAGCACCCGCACGCCATCCTCGAGACTTTTCTGCTGTACCAAGCCATTCCGGGTGTGAAAGGCCTGTCGGCCAGAACACTGCGTGCGCTGTACAACGTGCGGGCCATCATGAATGGGCGCTTCCGCGCGGACCCGGTCAACCGCCAAACCTTTTTGCAGATCCTGCAGCAACCCCAGGGCATCACGCACGCGATGCGTTTGATGAACGAGACCTCGGTGCTGGGGCGTTACCTGTGGGTGTTTCGGCGCATCGTGGGCCAGATGCAGCACGACCTGTTTCACGCCTACACGGTGGACCAGCACATCCTGATGGTGCTGCGCAATGTGCGGCGCTTTTTCATGCCCGAGCATGCGCACGAGTACCCCTTTTGCTCGCAGCTGGCGGGGGGCTGGGACAAGCCCTGGATTTTGTACACGGCTGCGCTGTTTCACGACATCGCCAAAGGCCGCGGCGGAGACCACTCCCAACTGGGGTGCACCGAAGTGCGCACCTTCTGCCGTCAACACCAAATCGACAAGGCGGATGCGCAACTGATCGAATTTCTGGTGGGTGAACACCTGACCATGAGCCATGTGGCCCAGAAAGAAGACCTGAGCGACCCGGAAGTCATCGGCCGATTTGCCCAGCGCGTCGGCAATGAGCGTCGGCTCACGGCCCTGTATTTGCTCACGGTGGCCGACATCCGGGGCACCAGCCCCAAAGTGTGGAACGCCTGGAAAGGCAAGCTGCTGGAAGACCTCTACAAAGCCACCCTGCGTGTGCTGGGTGGCCGCGCCCCGGACGCCAACGCCGAGGTGGAAGCCCGCAAGCGCGAGGCCCTCATCGAGCTGGCCCGTCAAGCGCAACCGCACGAAGGCCACAAGGCCCTGTGGGACACCCTGGACGTGAGCTACTTCATGCGCCACGATGCGTCCGACATCGCCTGGCACGCACGGCAGCTGTCCCGCCATGTCGCGCGGCCCGAGCCAGGCCAGCCCCGCACCATTGTGCGGGCGCGCATCTCGCCTTTGGGCGAAGGCTTGCAGGTGCTGGTCTACACCCCCGATCAACCGGACTTGTTTGCCCGCATCTGCGGCCACTTTGACCAATCGGGTTTCAGCATTCAGGACGCCCGCATCCACACCACGCGCACCGGCTGGGCGCTGGACACCTTCCAGATCGTCACGCCCATGCTGCCCGAGCACTACCGCGAACTGCTCAGCATGGTCGAGTCGGGCCTCACGCAAACGCTGGAAAAACAAGGCGCCCTGCCCGCCCCCACACGCGGCCGGGTCTCGCGGCGCGTGAAAAGTTTTCCGGTCACGCCGCGTGTCAGCTTGCAACCCGACGACAAAGCGCAAAACTGGCTGCTGAGCATCTCGGCCAGCGACCGGATCGGCTTGCTCTACAGCATCGCCACTGTGCTGGCCAAACACGGCATCAACCTGCAACTGGCCAAAATCAGCACCCTGGGCGAACGCGTGGAAGACACCTTCCTGATCAGCGGCCCCGAACTGCAACAAAACAAGGCGCAGATCGAGATCGAGACGGAATTGCTGGCAGCGCTGCAGCCGGGCTAAAACCAGCAGCCATGACCGTGGCCAATGCTTTCAGCGGCCAAAAAAGTTTGCTTCCAGAGCATCCAGCGGGTCGGCATCCGCAGGGGCGGCCTGACGGCCCCAACCTGAGGACAACTTCACGTATGCGAACGAAGATGAAGACGAAGACGACGATGCGGACATGTGGCTCTCCTTTTGGCGCCTTTTGCGCCATAAAAAGCCAAAACAACCAAGCATCGCTCAAAAAACCATGGCGGAGGCCATGAAAAGAAGCATCCACACCCACCGTGCCCAAGCCTGTGGATAAACCCTAGGACAACTGCGCCAAGGCGCATGGCGACTGGGCTGGCGTCATGCGCTCAAAAAATGGGCAGCACGGTCATGAACTGCCGAGACATTGATCCGACCCGAAGAAGTTGATGCAGATTGAAATGCGCGTGATCGAAGCAGCCGCCTGATTTTGCTGGTTTACTTGGGTGACGACACCGTGCGCCATGACGATTTGGGGGCGGTGAGCGATTGCACAAATGGGTGCAAACACGGCGTCAGATGCTTGAGCAGATCAGCTTGGATAGCCTGCGCGCGTCCGGTCACACACATTCAATACAGATAAACGGAACCTGATTGACCTGGTTTTTGGTATCTCTGATAATACCAATATGACTTTTAACCCCCGCATCGTCATCGACACGAATGTGCTTTACAGCGCATTGCGTTCACAGCTGGGAGTGTCTTATCGGCTGTTGAGCATGGTGGGGCAGTCGCGATTTTCACTGCAGGTGTCAGCGCCCCTGATTGCCGAATACGAAGACGTCCTCAAGCGCGGGCAACTGGCATTGAGCCATGCCCAAATTGAGGATGTCATCGACTACCTGTGCGCCCAAAGTGAACATCACCGGATTTTTTACCTCTGGCGCCCCTTGCTCAAAGACCCCAACGATGACTTTATCTTGGAGCTGGCCGTTAAGGCCCAAGCCAGCATCGTGACTTGGAACGTGGCTGACTTCAAAAAAGCTGCGAGCCTCCATGTTCAAGTCATGAGCCCCCGACAACTGCTAGAAATTCTGGAGAAATCATCATGAGCACCATCAGCATTCGCCTGCCCGACTCGCTGCACAGCATGGCCAAAACCATGGCCAGCCAGGACCATGTGTCCATGAACCAGTTCATCGCCAGCGCCGTGGCAGAAAAAGTTTCGGCTTTGGCCACAGAAACCTACCTCAAAGAACGCGCCGAACGGGCCAGCGAGGACAAGTTCAAGGCTGCATTGGCCGCTGTGCCAAGGCAGCCGCCGGATGCACATGACGCCCTCTGAGGCCACAACAGTGCCCGCGCCACCCTCTCGCTGACCTCACGCCAAGCCTGAACTACGCGACCAACGGCGTGGGCGGCTTGGCTGGCTGAACCTTTTCGGCCAAAGCTCGCGCTTGGGCAGAACGCAGTTCGGGATCGGTGATGTGCTGCGGGGCGTGGGCTTCGTGCAGGTCCACACTCACAAATTCGGCATCGGACGGCAACAAGCCCGATGCCTCGGCAATGCGGCCCAAAGTTGCCCAATACTCGATCTGCCCGGCCACCGAACGGCGCATGGGCGAGGCCGCGTCGCGGGCCTGATTGACCAAACCTGAAGACAACTTGACAGCTGAGAACGAAGACGATGCTGCCGACATGAAGCTCTCCTTTTAGCGCATTTTTTCGTCATAAAAAAAAGTCAAAAAAGGGAACGTATCGATCAAAAAACCATGGCGCAGACTGTGAAATAGTCGGCCCTGCAAAATTCATTTCAAACCAGCGCCCAGCGTCGATCTGAGTTTTGCAGTCGGTTGAGGCCGAAGATTTCGGCCAATTTCACAAATAAACCCGTCAAACCGCTCGCCTGCAGCAGGC
>Ga0255140_1000019_pt1 | contig 79507 bp, 69 predicted proteins | sample Law_Colum_RepC_8_FD_188547 | JGI IMG/M metagenome (GOLD analysis project Ga0255140, IMG submission 188547) | Freshwater microbial communities from St. Lawrence River, New York, United States - Law_Colum_RepC_8d | ecosystem: Environmental > Aquatic > Freshwater > River | place: USA: New York...
CCCCTGGATCCAGCGCTTCGGCCACGCCGGGCTCATTCCCTTTGTGGGGCTGACGCTGCTGTTGTGGCTGGTGGGGCCCGAATTGCAGGCCTGGGTGGCCATCGCGATGGCGGCCTACGCCGCGCTGATCGCCTCGTTCCTGGGGGGCATCCACTGGGGCGCCATCTGGAGCCGGCTGGGTCGCGGGGAAGGCGTCACCAACGGCCAGGTGGCCTGGGGCATGGCGCCGTCGCTGCTGGCCTGGCCCGGCGTGCTCATGCCGCCCCACGCCGGCCTGGCCTGGCTGGGCCTGGTGCTGGTGGTCTGCTACCTGGTGGACCGCAAGGTGTACCCGGCGCTGGGCATCAAGCCCTGGCTGGCGCTGCGCTTTCGGCTCTCGGCCGTGGCCGCGCTGAGCTGCTTCATCGGCGCGGGGGCCATCTGATGGCCCGCGCCCCTCGCCCCCACCGCACCGAGACCGCCGCCGTGCGCTACACCGTGGGCGTGCACAACGCCGCCTCGCACCTGCTGGCCGTCACGCTGCACATCGAACAACCCCAGGCCCGCCAGCGCCTGGCCTTGCCGGTGTGGATTCCGGGCAGCTACCTGGTGCGCGAGTTCTCGCAGCACCTGCAGGGCCTGCGCGCCACCCAAAACGGCCAACCCGTGCGCCTGCGACAGCTCGACAAACACCGCTGGCAGGCCGACTGCGAACCCGGTGTGCCGCTGGAAGTGCGGCACGAGGTGTACGCCTTTGACGCCTCGGTGCGCACCGCCTTTCTGGACAGCACGCGCGGCTTCTTCAACGGCACCAGCACCTGCCTGCGCGTGATCGGGCAGGAAGACCGCCCGCACGAACTCGTGATCGAGCGCGGCCAGGCCCCCGAGGGCTGGCAAGTGGCCACCGGCCTGCGCGCCACCGAGGTGGACGAGGCCGGCTTCGGCCGCTACCTGGCCGCCGACTACGACGAGCTGGTGGACTGCCCGGTGGAAATGGGCCGCTTCTGGAGCGGCAGCTTCAATGCCCACGGCATCGAACACCGCTTCGTGGTCAGCGGCGCTGGCGCCTGGCTCGACGGCGAGCGCCTGCTCGAAGACACGCGGCGCATCTGCGAAACCCAGATCGCCTTCTGGCACGGCGACGGCCCGGCCCCCTTTGACCGCTACGTGTTCATGCTGCACGCCAGCGGCGACGGCTACGGCGGGCTGGAGCACCGCAACAGCACCGCCCTGATCTGCCAGCGCAGCGACCTGCCCCGGCGCCTGCCGGCTGGCGACAAACCCGCGGCCCTCAAAGCCACCGACGGCTACACCACGCTGCTGGGCCTCATCAGCCACGAGTACTTCCACACCTGGAACGTCAAGCGCCTGCGCCCGCACGAGTTCGCGCGCTACGACTACGACCAGGAAAACTACACCGAGCTGCTCTGGTTCTTCGAGGGCTTCACCAGCTACTACGACGACCTCTTCCTGCGCCGCGCCGGCCTGATCGACGACGCCACCTACCTGCAACTGCTCACCAAGAACCTCAACCAGGTGCTGCAGACGCCGGGGCGCCACCTGCAGAGCGCCGCGCAGGCCAGTTTTGATGCCTGGGTGAAGTACTACCGCGTGGGCGAGAACACGCCCAACGCCACGGTGAGCTACTACACCAAGGGCTCGCTCATCGCCCTCTGCCTGGACCTCACGCTGCGCGGCGAAGGCCACGGCAGCCTGGACGACGTGATGCGCGCCCTGTGGCAGCGCTGCCAGGGCGGCCCCATGCGGGAGGCCGACGTGCGCCGTGCCCTCAAGCGCGTGGGCCGGCGCGACTTCGACACCGAACTCGACGCCTGGGTGCACGGCACGCAAGACCTGCCGGCCGAAAAGCTGCTGCAGGCCATGGGCGTGAAATCCACCCACGAAGCCGCGCCCCTGGCCCAGCACCTGGGCCTGCGGGTGAGCGAAGGCGCCAGCGGCGTGACCATCAAGGCCGTGCTGCGCGGCGGCGCCGGTGAGGCCGCCGGCCTGGCCGCGGGCGACGAGTGGCTGGGCATTGAGCTGCCCGCGCCGCGCCGGGGTGAGCCGGCCGAGGCCTGGCGCATCCACAAGCTCGACGAGGTGGCCTGGCTGCGCGGCGAGCGCCCACGCCTCACCGCCCTGGTCTCGCGCGACCGGCGCCTGCTGCGCTGCCCGCTGGAATGGCCACCGCAAGGCAAGGCGCTTCGCCTGGCGGTGGGCGACGCCAACCGCCTTTCGCCCTGGCTCAAAGGCAGCGACTGACGCAGGTGCCTGCCCGCTGCCTCAGGCCGTGGGCAGGTGAGGCGCGATGTCGGCGTCAAAGCGCGCCACGGTGGCGCTGTTGCGGTAGTTGAGCAAGACCTCGCGGATGCGCGGCACCAGCGCGCGCAGGTCGGCCTCTTGCCGGCAAGCCTCCACCTTCAGGGCCATGGCCTCGCCCATGGGGCCGAGCTGGTCGTTGATGAAGCGCGCCACGCGGCGCCGGGCATCCGGCAGCGGCCACGCCGCCAACGCGTCGGAAGCGCCAGGCGCAGACGCAGACGCAGGCACGGGCGGCGGCGGGGCATCGGGCTGGCGCTCGGGTTCCAGGGCCCGAACCCAGCCCTGGGCCAGCAACTGCTCCAGCAGCGGCAGGGCCGCCCCCTCCGCGCCACCGCTGGCCGCATCAAAGGCCGCCGCCGGCCGCTGCCCATCCACCATGATGAGCAGCGAGCGCAGGCGCGGCAGCAGGCCGGGCGCGCGCTGGGCCAGCGCCTCTCGCCCGGCGTCCGTTTTCACGAAAACCGTGTGCTTGTCCATGGACCACCTTTGGGGCGCCACTCTAGAACCGCGACGCGCCACCGTGGCCATGGGTTTGCCCGCGTTGGCGCACAGCCGGCGTCCAACAGCAGACAGGTGGCCCCGGGCGCAGGCCCTATAGTCGCGGAGTCACGACAAACCGTGTCATTTCACCCCCCGCGAGGAGACCGCATGACCGCCACCCCCGAGAACATCATCGTCCGCACCGAAGGCCGTGTGGGCGTCATCACCCTGAACCGCCCCAAGGCCCTGAACGCGCTGAACGACGCCCTGATGGACGAGCTGGGCGCCGCCCTCAAGGCCTTTGACGCCGACGCCGGCATCGGCTGCGTCATCATCACCGGCAGCGAAAAGGCTTTCGCTGCGGGCGCCGACATCGGCGCCATGGCCAAGTACACCTTCGCCGATGTGTACAACCGCGAATACATCACCCGCAACTGGGAAACCATCCGCACCATCCGCAAGCCGGTGATCGCCGCCGTGTCGGGCTTCGCCCTGGGTGGCGGCTGCGAGCTGGCCATGATGTGCGACTTCATCATCGCCGCCGACAACGCCAAGTTCGGCCAGCCCGAGATCAAGCTGGGCGTGATCCCCGGCGCCGGTGGCACGCAGCGCCTGCCGCGCGCCGTGGGCAAGGCCAAGGCCATGGACATGGCCCTCACCGGCCGCATGATGGACGCCACCGAAGCCGAGCGCTCGGGCCTGGTCAGCCGCGTGGTGCCGCTGGACAAGCTCATGGACGAGGCCCTGGGCGCCGCGCTCACCATTTGCGAGTTCTCGCTGCCCTCGGTGATGGCCGCCAAGGAAGCCGTCAACCGCGCCTTCGAAGGCACGCTGGCCGACGGCGTGATGTTCGAGCGCCGCCTGTTCCACGCGCTGTTCGCCACCGACGACCAGAAGGAAGGCATGGCCGCCTTCATGGAAAAGCGCAAACCGGTCTTCAAGCACCAGTGATTGAACACACGCCAAAAACGTGTGTATAATGCGCGCTTCACGGCGATATAGCTCAGTTGGTTAGAGCGCAGCATTCATAATGCTGATGTCGGTGGTTCAAGTCCACCTATCGCCACCAAACCTGAAAACGGGCTCTGGCAACAGAGCCCGTTTTTTTTCGCCCCGCGCCGAACCCCATGGCCCTCAAGTCCACCATCTTCAAGGCGAACCTGCAGATCGCCGACATCGACCACGGCTACTACGCCGACCACGCCCTCACCCTGGCCCGCCACCCCAGCGAGACCGACGAGCGCATGATGGTGCGCCTGGTGGCCCTGGCCTTGCAGGCCCATGAGCTGCAAGACACCTGCGGCGGCGACGGCACCCTGGCCTTCGGTGCCGGCCTCTCCGACCCGAACGACCCCGACGCCCACCTCACCGACTTCACCGGGCGCAAGCGCGTGTGGATCGAGGTGGGCCAGCCCGAAGACAAGCCGCTGGCCAAGGCCTGCAGCCAGGCCGACGCGGTGGTGGTCTACGCCTTCTCCAGCGCCGCCGACGTGTGGTGGCGCGGCATCGAGACCAAGCTCACCCGCCTGGACCGCCTGCAGGTCTGGCGCCTGCCCACCGAAGCCGCCCCGGCCCTGGCGGCCCTGGCCGAGCGCAGCATGCAACTGCAGGCCACGGTGATGGACGGGGTGCTCACCCTCTCCAGCACACAGGGCAGCGTGAACGTGGAGCCGCTGCGCTGGAAATGAGCCACCGCCCGGCGGCCCGGCGCAGGCGCCGCCCCCCATGCCCATGAGACAATCGCGGGCTTCTTCAGCCTCTGGATCTACACCATGAACCGCTGTTCCCCTATCGCTGCCGCCACACTGGCCCTGGGCCTGCTGGTCGCCAGCGGCGCCCACGCGCAATCTGTGCAACGGCCCTTTCCCAAAGACGCCCTGCGCGGCACCCTGACGGTGGTGCAACCGCCCTATGTGCAGATGGACGACCGCACCACGCGCCTGGCGCCCGGTGCGCGCATCCGCGGCACCGACAACAACCTGCTGCGCCCCGCCGCCCTGGTCAAGCAAGAGCTCACGGTGAACTACACCATGGACCGCAAAGGCCAGGTGCAAGAGGTGTGGGTCCTCACCGAGCAGGAAGCGCAAGAGAAGCGAGCCACGCTGGGCGTGGAGCGCAACTACCGCTTCGAGTCGCAGCAATCCCAATCGCCCTCGGTGCTCGGCACGGCCGACGCCACCCGCTGATTTCCCCTTCACGTCGCGTCCCGCCGCCCTGGCGGGCACGGGCGCTGGCCGCGCCCACAGGAGCTTCGCCATGACCAAAAAAGTCTTCATCAAAACCTTCGGCTGCCAGATGAACGAGTACGACTCGGACAAGATGGCCGACGTGCTCGGCGCCGCCGAGGGCTTCGAGAAAACCCAAGACCCCGAAGAGGCCGACCTGATCCTCTTCAACACCTGCTCGGTGCGCGAGAAGGCACAGGAGAAGGTGTTCTCCGACCTGGGCCGCGTGAAGCACCTGAAGGAAAAGGGCGTGCTGATCGGCGTGGGCGGCTGCGTGGCCAGCCAGGAGGGGGCCGAGATCATCAAGCGCGCGCCCTTCGTGGACGTGGTGTTCGGCCCGCAGACCCTGCACCGCCTGCCCGAGATGCTCAAGGCCCGCGACCGCCTGAACCGGCCGCAGGTGGACATCAGCTTCCCCGAGATCGAGAAGTTCGACCACCTGCCCCCGGCCAAGGTGGAAGGCGCCTCGGCCTTCGTGTCGATCATGGAAGGCTGCTCGAAGTACTGCAGCTACTGCGTGGTGCCCTACACCCGGGGCGAAGAGGTGAGCCGCCCCTTCGAGGACGTGCTGGTGGAGATCGCCGGCCTGGCCGACCAGGGCGTGAAAGAGGTGACGCTGCTGGGCCAGAACGTGAACGCCTACCGCGGCGCCATGGGCGACACGAGCGAGATCGCCGACTTCGCCCTGCTGCTGGAGTACGTGGCCGACATCCCCGGCATCGAGCGCATCCGCTACACCACCAGCCACCCCAACGAGTTCACGCCGCGCCTGATCGAGGCCTACGCCAAGATCCCCAAGCTGGTGAACCACCTGCACCTGCCGGTGCAGCACGGCAGCGACAAGATCCTCATGGCCATGAAGCGCGGCTACACCGCCATGGAATACAAGAGCACCATCCGCAAGCTGCGCGCGATCCGCCCCGACATCTCCATGAGCAGCGACTTCATCGTGGGCTTCCCCGGCGAGACCGAGGACGACTTCCAGAAGATGATGAAGCTCATCACCGACATCGGCTTTGACAGCAGCTTCAGCTTCATCTTCAGCCCCCGCCCCGGCACGCCGGCGGCCAACCTGGCCGACGACACGCCGCATGAGGTCAAGCTCGCCCGCCTGCAGCACCTGCAGGCCACCATCGAAGACAACGTGCGCCGCATCAGCGCCAGCCGCGAAGGCACGGTGCAGCGCATCCTGGTGGAAGGCCCATCGCGCAAGAACGCGGCCGAGCTGATGGGCCGCACCGAGTGCAACCGCATCGTCAACTTCGACGGCGGCCCCCACAGCGCCCGCCTGGTGGGCCAGATGGTGGACGTGAAGATCACCCAGGCCCTGCCGCACTCGCTGCGCGGCGAGGTGCTGGTGCGCGAATCGGCCTGACCCTGCCCCTGTGGTGAAGGCCTCGCGCTTCTCGTTCCAGCAACTGCTGCTGGTGGCGTTCCTGTTGATCGGCGCGCTGCTGGGCACGGCGGCGCTGCGGGCGCTGTTCTCGCTGGAACAGCTCATGGACCAAAGCCGCGACGGTGCGGCGCAGGCCATTGCCTTGTCCACCGCGGCCCAGTCGCTGAGCGAGCGCAGCCTGACCATGGAGCGTGCGGCGCGGCAATCGCTGGTGCTGCGCGACCGCCTGCTGCGCCGGCGCTTCGACGAGGCCGCCACTGGCGCGCGCGACATCCTGCGCCGGCTGGGCGAGAACCAGTTGCCCGAGGAGTTCGCAGCCCCCTGGCGGGCCCAGCTCGACACCATCACCGCCCTGCTCGACGGCCCGCCCGAAACCGCCCTGGACCGGGAGCGCGAGGTGGCACGCGCCTTTCGTGAGCTGGACGGCCACACCACCGCCATCGCCCAGCAAGTGCAAAGCCTCATTGGCTCGCGCAACGAGGCGCTGCAGGCCCGCTTCGAGCGCAGCCGCCAGCAGCTCACGCAGCAGGTGGTGGGCACCATCGGCGTGGCCGCGGTGCTGGCCCTGGCCTTCGGCGTGTGGCTGGCCCGGCCGTTTCAGCGGCTGGAGAAGGCCATCGTGGGCCTGGGCGAAAACCGGCTGGACGAGGCCATCGACATCCCCGGCCCGCGCGACGTGCGCCGCGTGAGCCAGCAGCTCGAATGGCTGCGCCTGCGCCTGACCGAACTCGACGCCGACAAGGCCCGCTTCCTGCGCCACATCTCGCACGAACTCAAGACGCCGCTGGCCTCGCTGCACGAGGGCGTGGCGGTGCTGGGCGACGGCGTGGCCGGGCCGCTGAACGAGAACCAGGCCGAGGTGGTGCGCATCCTGCAGACCAACACCCAGATGCTGCAGACGCAGATCGAGGCCCTGCTGCGCTTCAACGCCGCGGCCTTCGAGGCGCGCCAGCTCAAGCGCGAGCGCACCGACCTGCGCGCCCTGCTCGAAGATCAGGTGGAGGCCCAGCGCCTGCACTGGCAGGCCCACCAGCTCAGCGTGCGGGTGGAAGGCCCCTCGGTTCGCTTGCCGGTGGACCGCGAAAAGATGGCCTCGGCCGTGGGCAACCTGCTGCTCAACGCCATCCGCTTCTCGCCGGTGGGCGGCACGGTGCGCCTGGTGCTGCTGGAGCAACCCGGTCGCCTGTGCCTGGACATCATCGACCAAGGCCCCGGCGTGGCCGAGGACGACCGCGAGCGCATCTTCGAGCCCTTCTATCGCGGCACCCACCAGCCCGAAAACGCGGTGCGCGGCACCGGCATCGGCCTGTCCATCGTGCACGAGTACGTCACCGCCCACGGCGGTCGCCTGGCCCTGCTGCGCTCGCCGCGAGGTGCCCATTTCCGCATCGAATTGCCCCATGCTGCCTGACCTCTCCCACTCCCTTGGCCGGCGACTGCTGGCCGCCGGCTGCCTGGCGCTGGCCCTGGTGGCCGGCACCCCTGCGCTGGCCCAAGACCCGCCCACCGCACCGCAACAGACCCTGGCGCCCGACGAGGGCAGCCCGGTGGACTCGCTGCTGGCCTACGCCGATCGCGTGGGCCAGTTCAGCGCGGCCGACCTGAGCACCGAAATCCTCAACCTGGGCGAGCCGGGCCAGTCGCCGCTGCGCCAGATGCAACTGGCCATTGCCCTGGGCCAGACCCACCTGCCGGTGGACACCGCACGCGCCCTGGGCCTGGTGCAGCGCGTGGCCGCCAGCCCCTCGCCCGAGGCCACGCCGCTCAAGCCACTGGCCCGTCTGCTCTCGGCCCGTCTGTTCGAGCAGCGCCGCCTGGAAGACCTGCTCGACCGCCAGGCACAACAACTGCGCGACAGCCAGCGCCGCATTGACCAGCTCAACGAGCGCCTGGAGGCCATGCGCGCCATCGAGCGCAGCCTCAACCGCAGCAGCAACCGCCAGCCCACGCGCTGACCGCCACCGCCATGTCCGCCAACCCCTCCCACCGCGCCCGCTTGCTGGTTGTTGACGACGACGCCGACATGCTGCGCCTGCTGTCCATGCGCCTGGGCGCGGCCGGCTACCACGTCACCGCCGTGGGCTCGGCCGAGGCCGCCCTGGCGCAACTCGACATCGAGCGCCCGCAATTGGTCATCTCCGACGTGCGCCTGCCCGGCAAGGACGGCCTGGCCCTCTTCGAGGAGGTGCGCCAGCGCCACCCCTCGCTGCCGGTGATCCTGCTCACCGCGCACGGCACCATCCCCGACGCGGTGGAGGCCACGCGCCGCGGCGTGTTCACCTACCTCACCAAGCCCTACGACGCCAAAGAGCTGCTCGAGCGCATTTCGCAGGCCCTGGCCCTGGGCGCCCCGGCTGGCCCCAGTGCACCCGCCGACGAGGCCTGGCGCGCCGAGATCGTGAGCCGCTCCAACCGCATGGCCGACCTGCTGGCCGAGGCGCGCATGGTGGCGCAGAGCGACGCCAGCGTGCTGCTGCGCGGCGACTCTGGCACCGGCAAGGAAATGCTGGCGCGCGCCATCCACAAGGCCAGCCCGCGCGCGGGCAAGCCCTTCGTGGCGGTGAACTGCGGCGCCATTCCCGAGGCGCTGCTGGAATCCGAACTGTTCGGCCACGTCAAGGGCGCCTTCACCGACGCGGTGGCCAACCACAAGGGCCTGTTCCAGGCGGCCGATGGCGGCACGCTCATGCTCGACGAGATCGGCGACATGCCCCCGGCCCTGCAGGTCAAGCTGCTGCGCGTGCTGCAAGAGCGCGCGGTGCGCCCGCTGGGCTCCAGCCAGTCGGTGCCGGTGGACGTGCGCATCATTTCGGCCACCCACCGAGACCTGGAGGCCGCCATGGCCGAGGGCCAGTTCCGCGAAGACCTGTACTACCGGCTCAACGTGGTCACGCTCACGCTGCCCACCCTGGCCGAGCGGCGCGAAGACATCGCCCTGCTGGCCAACCACTTCCTGGCCAAGCTCTCGGCCAAGTACGGCAAGCGCAGCTCGGGCTTCGCGCCCGAGGCCCTCAAGGCCCTCACCATGGCCGCCTGGCCGGGCAATGTGCGCCAGCTCTACAACGTGGTCGAGCAGGTCTGCGCCCTGTCCACCACGCCTCTGGTGCCGCTGGCGCTGGTGCAGCGCGCCCTGCGCACCCCGACCACCGAGGTGCTGAGCTTCGCCGAGGCCAAGCAGCGCTTCGAGCGCGACTACCTGGTGGGCCTGCTCAAGATGACCGATGGCAACGTGGCCGACGCCGCCCGCCTGGCCCAGCGCAACCGCACCGAGTTCTACCGCCTGCTGCAAAAGCACGCCCTCACCCCCGGCCTGTTCAAAAGCGATGGCAGTGGTGCCGAGGCTGTCGCCGATTCGTGACAAGAGAACATCGTTGATTTGATTGGCTTTTTTTGAGATGGCTCACCCTCTTGTCGCCGAATGGCGACAAAAACACCGGGTAAACCCTCAATTTCGTACCCCGTTACCCTTTGTCACCAGAAAAACCACGCTCAAGTCTTTGATTTGAATAGGTTTTTTTGATCTGGCACGGTGCTTGCCCTTATAGGGCATGCCCCAAGGTATTTCCCCACTCTTCATGCCCCGCGCGCTGCGGCGTGTGCTCGTGCTGGGAGCCCTGTGGGCGTGGTTTGGCGCGGCCTGCGCCCAGGCCCAGGGCTTTGACTGGGACAGCCTCACCCACCTCGCCCGGGTCCGCGCCAGCGAGCCTTACGTGGCCCCCGGCGACAAGCTGCCCGAGGCCCTGGCCACCATCAGCTACGACGGCCTGCGCGACATCCGCTTCAAGCCCGCGCGCGCCACCTGGCGCGACCAGGGCCTGCCCTTCGAGGCCCAGTACTTCCACCTGGGCCTGTACCAGAAAGAGCCGGTGCGCGTCCACGAAATCGCACCCGACGGCCAGGTGCAGCACATCGCCTACCGAAGCGACGACTTCGACTACGGTGCCAACCGCTTCGACGCCAGCACCTGGGGCGACCTGGGCCATGCCGGCTTTCGCCTGCACTACCCGCTGAACAACGCCGCCTACAAGGACGAGCTGGTGGTGTTCCTGGGCGCCAGCTACTTCCGTGCCGTGGGCGCCGGCCAGCAATACGGCCTGTCGGCCCGAGGCCTGGCCATCGACACCGTGGGCGGGCGCGGCGAGGAATTTCCGCGCTTCAGCGAGTTCTGGATTCGCCGCCCGGCCCCCGACGCCACCGAGGTGACGGTGTACGCGCTGCTCGAATCGCCGCGCGCCACCGGCGCCTACCGCTTCGTCATCCGCCCCGGCCAGCAAACCACCATGGTGGTGGGCGCGCGCGTTTTCCTGCGCGAAGGGGCCGAACCGGTGCGCACCCTGGGCATCGCCCCGCTGACCAGCATGTTCCTCTCGGGCGAAAACCAGCCCCTGCCCGGCGACTTCCGCCCCGAGGTGCACGACTCGGACGGCCTGATGATCGCCACCGGCGAAGGCGAGTGGCTGTGGCGCCCTCTGCAGCGCCCGCGCGCCATCCAGGTCAACTCCTTCTCCACCACCCACCCGCGCGGCTTCGGCCTGATGCAGCGCGACCGCGCCTTCAGCAGCTACGAAGACGTGGAAGCCCGCTACGAGCGCCGGCCCAGCGCCTGGGTGAAGCCCATCGGCGACTGGGGCCCGGGCCGCGTGGAGCTGGTGCAGTTGCCCACGCCCGACGAAACGCACGACAACATCGTGGCCTATTGGGTGCCCGAGCGCCTGCCCGAGCCGGGCCAGGCCCTGGAACTGAGCTATGAACTGGCCTGGCAGGGCGACACGCAGCAGCGCCCGCCCTCGGCCTGGGTCACGCAGACCCGCCGTGGCCACGGCTACACCCGCCTCAGCCCGGCCGAGCAGGCCGCGCAGCCGCAGTTCGTGCTCGATTTCGCCGGCCCCGCCCTGGACGCACTGCCCTCCGGCGCACCCGTTCGCGTGGTGGCCACGGCCAACGCCAACGGCCGGGTGATCGACGCCCGCGCCTACCCCAACCCTGCCACGCGCTCCTGGCGAGTGAGCCTGCGCGTGGTGCGCATCGACCCCAACCAGCCGGTCGAGCTGCGCGCCTTTCTTCAACACCTCAACGACACCGTGAGCGAAACATGGACACATCTGCTCCTGCCCGAGTGACTCCCGCCCGCAGCCCGCTGCGCGAGGAGCGCCATCCGAACGCGGTGACCGCCCCGCCCATCCACCGGGGCTCGATGGTGCCGCGCCCCTGGCGCGGCTTCTGGAACAGCGTGGGCACCGCCGCCCTGAGCCTGGCGCACCGCCTGCTGCCGCCCTTTGGTGGCCAGCGCGCCGCGCGCCCGGTGGTCTCAAGCCGCGAGCGCGCCATCAACTGGCGCCGCAATGTGTTCGCGCTGCTGTCGGTGTTGAGCACGGTGCTGGCGGCCTGGCTGTTCGCCGACGCCCAGCCCGACCACGAAAACACCTGGCTGCAGATGGGCCAACTGGCGCTGTTCACCGTGCTGTCGGCCTGGGTGGTCACCGGCTTCGTGACCGCGCTCATGGGCTTCTGGGTGCTGCTGCGCGGCGACCCGTACACCCTGCGCGCCGCCTCGGTGAAAGACCGGCCGATGGACACCGATTCGCGCACGGCCATCATCATGCCGATCTGCAACGAAGACGTGTCCACCGTGTTCGCCGGCCTGCGCGCCACCTGCGAATCGCTGGCCGCCACCGGCCACGCGCGACAGTTCGACGTGTTCGTGCTGTCCGACAGCTTTGACCCCGAGATCGTGCGCGCCGAGCGCGCCGCCTGGGAGACCCTGCGTGGCGCCCTGGCCGCCCAGCAGGAACTGCCCCCGATCGAGGTGTACTACCGCCTGCGCAAGCGCCGCACCCACCGCAAGGCCGGCAACGTGGCCGACTTCTGCCGCCGCTGGGGCAAGGACTACGACTACATGGTCGTGCTCGACGCCGACAGCGTGATGAGCGGCGACTGCCTGGTCTCCATGGTCAAGCTCATGGACGCCAACCCCAAGGCCGGCATCGTCCAGACCGCCACCCAGGCCATCGGCCACGCCACCCTGCACGCCCGCGCGCAGCAGTTCGCCTCGCGCGTGACCGGCCGCCTGTTCACCCTGGGCATGCAGTTCTGGCAACTGAGCGAATCGCACTACTGGGGCCACAACGCCATCATCCGCGTGGACGCCTTCATGAAGCACTGCGCGCTGGCCCCCATCGCCGGCACCGGCGGCATGTCGGGCGGCATCATGTCGCACGACTTCGTCGAGGCCGCGCTGATGCGCCGCGCCGGCTACCACGTGTGGCTGGTCTCCGACCTCAAGGGCAGCTACGAGCAGCAGCCACCCGACCTGCTGAGCGAACTGCAGCGCGACCGCCGCTGGTGCCAGGGCAACCTGCAAAACGCCCGCCTGATGGCTGAGCCCGGCCTGCACCGCGTGCACCGCACCATGTTCGCCATCGGCGCCATGTCCTACATCTCGGCGCCGCTGTGGCTGGGCTTCCTGGCCATTGGCACCGCGCTGTGGGTGGCCGAGGCCGGCACCGTGCCCCAGTGGGACGCCATTCCCACCGAAATGCGCGGCCTGTGGGCCTGGACGCTGACCATGCTGTTCATGCCCCGCGTGCTGGGCCTGGTGGCGGTGTTCATGAAGGGTGAGCAAAAGCAGTTCGGCGGCCCCTTGGTGCTGCTGGGCAGCATGGCGGTGGAAACCGTGCTGGCCATCCTGCAAGCGCCCATTCGCATGCTGGCGCACTCGCTGTTCGTGCTGGTGGCCGTGACCGGCATCAAGCTCGACTGGAAATCGCCCCCCCGCGAGGCCACCGGCATTGCCTGGGGCGACGCGGCCACCCGCCTGGCCCCCATGACCAGCGTGATCGGCCTGCTGGCCGTGGTGGTGGCCGCCATCAGCCCGCCGGCCCTACTGTGGATGGCCCCGGTGGCCCTGCCGCTTCTGCTGTCCGTGCCACTGACCGTGATCACCAGCCACGTGGAGTTCGGTGCCTGGATGCGCTCGCAGGGCATGCTGCTGATCCCGGAGGAATCGTGGTCACCAGCGGTGCTTCGCCGTGCCTGGCGCCACGCCAGCCGCCTGGCGTTGAAGGCAGCTTGATCGGGGCTACCCCCATCGTTCACTCCAACAACGGCCCTTCGGGGCCGTTGGCGTTTCAGGCGTCGGGCGGTGGATGCAAGTACCGCTGGTCCGACCAGGTGGCCAGCCACTGCGGCACAAAGGCCACGAACACGGCCGCCATCAAGCCGGTGAGGAAGGCATCGCCCCAGGCCATGAGCCAGCGCGCCACCAAGGCCTGCTCAGACGATTCCACGCCCGATGCCCACTGCAAGCCCGCCAGCATCAGCCCACTGCCAAACACCGCCACCGCCGTGCCCAGAAAGCCCCGGCCCAAGGTGTAGACAAACGGATTGGGCGGCAACCAGCGCCGCAGCGCCGCCCCAATGCCCAGCGCCAGCGTGGCCGGCACGATGCCGATCCACACCCACTGCGCCAACACCGCCTCCAGCGGCGCCTGGCCCAGCGCGTACACCAGCAAGGCAATGGCGCTGAGTTCCAGCACGGCCAGGGGCCAGCCCAACATGAGCAAGAGCAGGCTCGCGCCCGAGAACTGCACCTGCAAGCCCTGGGGCAGGTGCTGGGGCAGCAGCCACAGCAAAGGCAGAAACACCAGGGCCGCGAGCGCGGGGGTGAGCAGCGGGCCGGCCAGCATGCGCCAGGGCCGCAGGGACAAGGCCGCCAGCAAGGCCGCGCCCCCCAAGATGGACTCAATCCAGAACAACATGGCCGTCAGAGCGACGCGAGCCGTTGGCCCACGCGGGCGGGTCAGCCCATGCCGGGCAGCTTGGGCATGCCCTTCATGCCGCCCATGCGCTTCATCATCTTCATCAGGCCGCCGCCCTTCATCTTCTTCATCATCTCCTGCATCTGCTCGAATTCCTTGAGCAGGCGGTTGACCTCTTGCACCTGCACGCCCGCACCAGCGGCAATGCGGCGCTTGCGCGTGGCCTTGATGATCTCGGGCTTGCGGCGCTCGGCGGCGGTCATGCTGCAGATGATGCCTTCCTTGCGGCGAATGTCTTTCTCGGCGCGGGTGAGGTCGGCCTCGCTGGCCTTGGCGGCCATGCCGGTGGGCAGCTTGTCCATCAGGCTGGAGAGGCCACCCATCTGCTTCATCTGGCGAATCTGGTCCAGGAAGTCGTTCAGGTCAAAGCCTTGGCCGCTCTTGACCTTGGCCGCCAGCTTCTGGGCCGCGGCCATGTCCACGCCAGCCGACACCTGCTCCACCAGGGCCAGGATGTCGCCCATGCCCAGCACGCGTTGCGCGTGGCGCTCGGCGTCGAACACCTCCAGGCCGTCAATCTTTTCGGACACGCCGGCGAACTTGATCGGCGCACCCGTGACCTGGCGCACCGACAAGGCCGCGCCACCGCGCGAATCGCCGTCGAGCTTGGTGAGCACGATGCCGGTGAGCGGCAACGCCTCTTTGAACGCCCGGGCGGTGTTGATGGCGTCCTGGCCCTGCATGGCGTCCACCACGAACAGCGTCTCCACCGGATTGAGCGCGGCGTGCAGTTCCTGGATCTCGCGCATCAGCGCCTCGTCGATCGCCAGGCGACCCGCCGTGTCCACCAGCAGCACATCGAAGTAGTGGCGGCGGGCGTGGTCCAACGCGGCGCGGGCAATGTCCAGCGGCTTCTGGTCGGGCGAGCTGGGGAACCACTCGGCGCCGGCCTGGGCCGTCACGGTCTTGAGCTGCTCGATGGCGGCGGGACGGTACACGTCACCCGACACGGTGAGCACCTTCTTCTTGCGCTTCTCGATCAGGTGCTTGGCCAGCTTGGCGGTGGTGGTGGTCTTGCCCGCGCCCTGCAGGCCGGCCATCAGGATCACCGCCGGCGGCTGCGCGGCCAGGTTGATGTCGGCCACGCCCTCGCCCATGGTGGCGGCCAACTCGCGGTTGACAATGCCCACCAGCGCCTGCCCCGGCGTGAGCGAGCCCACCACCTCGGCGCCCAAGGCCTTTTCTTTCACGCGCGCAATGAAATCGCGCACGACCGGCAAGGCCACATCGGCCTCCAGCAGGGCCATGCGCACCTCGCGCAGCATGTCGGTGACGTTGCTTTCGGTGATGCGCGCCTGACCGCGCATTTCCTTGACGATGCGGGATAGGCGTTCGGAGAGGGCTGAGGCCATGCTGCGCTCGGGTTGGATCGAAGAAGCCGCGTGCCCCGGCCGACGCGGCGGCCACCAAGGGGGCGAGAGAGCGGAAGGGAGGCCGCCACCGGCTCACGGACGGAGCAGACTGGGCCGTTAAACTGTGCGGATCATTTTAGCCGCGCCGCCCCGCCTGCGATGGCGCGGTCCACCGTCACCATGAGCATGGTTTCCGCCCTCTCCCACCACCTGCCCGCCACCCTGTCGGCTGGCGCCGCTGCGCTGGCCTATGCGGTGCTGGCGGGTGCGCACACCCGCCTGACGCCCGCCAGCGCCCGGCAGGTGATGCTGCTGGCCTGGGGTCTGCACCTGCTCACCCTCGTGCTGAGCCTGTTCGCCACCCCGGCGCGCTTCGGTTTTGCCCCGGCGCTGTCGGTCACGGGCTGGCTGGTGCTCACGGTCTACCTGATCGAGAGCCGCCTCTACCCGCAGCTCAAGGCACGTTGGACACTGGCGGTGCTGGGCACGCTGGTGGTCTTGCTGGCCCTGGTGTTCCCGGGCGCCCCCTACCCGGCCCTCGGCTCGGCCTGGCTGCCTCTGCACTGGGCGCTGGGCATTGCCTCTTATGGGTTGATCGCCACCGCCGTGGCCCACGCCTGGCTCATGCAGCGCGCCGAGCGCGCCATGCGCGCCGGCTTGTCCACCGAGGCCGACATGCCCCTGCTCACGCTGGAGCGCCTGACCTTCCGCTTCGTCGGTGCCGGCTTCGTGGTGCTGGGCGCCACCCTGCTGGCGGGCTGGTGGTTCTCCGAAGGCCTGGTGCACCGCTGGGTGTGGAACCACAAGACCGTGTTCTCGGTGCTGGCCTGGCTCACCATGGGCGTGCTGCTGCTGGGACGCTGGCGCCTGGGCTGGCGCGGTCGCACCGCCGTGCGCACCCTCTACCTGGGGGCCGGCTTCCTGCTGCTGGGTTACGCTGGATCGCGCTTTGTGCTTGAGGTTCTGCTGCAGCGCGCCTGAGCCCACACCCGACAACATCCAACATGAAATACCTCCTCGTGCTGGCCGTGGTCATGGTGGCCGTCTATGTGTGGCGCCAAAACCGCCGCGCCGACATCGAGGCCCAGCGCCCCGAGCCGCCACGACAGCCGCCCCAGACGCCCCAGACGCCCCAGACGCCATCGATGATGGTCACCTGCCTGCACTGCGGCACGCACCTGCCCCCAACAGAAGCGGCAAAGGGACACCTGGGCTGGTATTGCGGCGACGAGCACCGGCGACTGCACGGTGACCGCGCGGCCTGAGCCCTTCCAGCGCCATGGCCAAGGACAACAGCACCCAGTTCGCCCCCTCCTGGTACTCGGCATTTGGTGCCACGGAGCACGACGGCCCCTTTCAACACACGCGGGCCTTTGCGCGGCTGTGGCGCGCCTTCATGCGGGCGCGGCTCATCGTGGCGATGGTGCTGCTGGCCTTGCAACTCTTTCTGCAAGTCAACGGCGGCAACCCCAATTTGCAGGAAGGCCCGCCCTGGCTGAGCGTGGTGGTGGGGCTGTACTTGGCCAACTGTCTGCTCATGCTTCGGCGCGGGCGTCCCCTGGATCAGAACCGATCGGCCACGCTGCAATGGCTGCTGACCGTTGGCATCGACATCGTGGTCTTCATGCTGCTGCAGGTGTTCCAGGCAGGTGGCATCAACTACACCCTGCTGTTCGCCCTGCCGGTGCTGCTCACGTCCATCCTGGGCTCGCAGACTCTCGGTCTGGGTGCGGCGGCGGCGGTGACCATCTGCCTGCTGGGCGACGCCTGGCTCGGCGGGCCGGCCGACGTCAGCACCATGCGCCTGCTGCAAACGGCCCTGGCTGGTACGGGGTTTTTCCTGGTGTCGGTGCTGGCGCATCAGCTCGCTGTGCGCCTGGCCCGAGAAGAGGCGCTGTCGGCCAGCAGCCAAGCCGCGGCCCGCACCCAGGCCCAGGTGAACGAACTGGTGATCGAAAGCCTGAGCGTGGGCGTTCTGGTGGTTGACCCGCACGGTGTGGTGCGCAGCGCCAACCCGGCCGCACTGCAAATGCTCATTGGCGAAAACTTCCCAGCAGGCGCGCGGCTGCTGCTGTCCGCCAGAACCGCGTGGACCCACCTGGCAGCCCTGGTGCAGCAAACCTTTCTGATGGGTCAGGCACTTGAAGTCGAGACCGACATCGAGCACGAGGCCCGGCCCATCCAGCGGGTGCACGCCCGCACCCGCCTGACCACGCTTGATGGCCAAGGTAGCGGCCTGTGCGTGCTCTTTCTGGAAGACCTGCGCGAAGTCGAGGCACGGGTGCGCACCGAAAAGCTGGCGTCCATGGGGCGCATGTCGGCGGCCGTGGCCCACGAAATCCGCAACCCCCTCACCGCCATCACCCAGGCCAACGCCCTGCTGGACGAAGAAGTGAAAGAGGCCACGCAGAAACGCCTCACTCGCATGATCGAGCAGAACGCGTCTCGCCTGTCGCGCATCGTCGATGACATCCTCAACGTGGCACGGGCCCAGCCCAACCCCGGCGAAGGCCTGGCGCCGCGCCTGCCACTGGACTTGGCGGTGCGACACGTCTGCACGGAATGGTCGACACAAAACCAGGCCCAGGGCCGCTTCGCCATGCACCTTCACTCGCCCAAGGCCCTGGTGGAGTTCGACCCCGAGCACCTGCGCCGGCTGCTGGTGAACCTGCTCGACAACGCCGCCAAACACGCCAGCACGGCACCAGGGGCCATTCGGGTGATCAGCCAGCCCAGCGGGCCAGAGCATGTGCGCCTGTCGGTGTGGAGCAATGGCGCGCCCTTGGAGACCTCGGTGCAACGCCACCTGTTCGAACCCTTCTTTTCGTCAGAGAGTCGCTCCAGCGGCCTGGGCCTCTACATCTGCCGCGAGCTGTGCGAACGGTATGGCGCCAAGATCGCCTACCAACGCACCCAGCTTGACCAGCAGGAAGGCAATGAGTTCTTCGCCGTGCTGCCCCTGGCCGGCTGGTCCGAGCGCCAAGCGCGGGCGCAGCGCCACACAGAGCCCGGTGCGCTGGACTCGCGCTTCGGCGCGACCACCGTGTTCGACCCCTCGCCTTCAAACCGCCCCCCCCCTGGGCGCCGCCTGACCGCATGACCGCCTCATCCAGCGCCTCCATCCTGGTCGTGGACGACGAGCCCGACCTGCGCACCCTGTACGAACTCACCTTGCTGCGAGAAGGCCACGCCGTGACCACCGCCGGCAACCTCAGTGAAGCGCGTGAACACCTGCGTCTGCAGCGCTTTGATGTGCTCATCTCCGACATGCGCCTGCCCGATGGCCTGGGCCTGCAACTGTTGCGCGAAGTGGCTGACGCCCAGCGCACCGAAAAGGCCATCGTGATCACGGCACATGGCTCGGCCGAGAACGCCGTGGAGTCCTTGAAAGCCGGTGCCTTCGACTACCTCACCAAGCCAGTGGATCTCAAACAACTGCGCGGCGCCGTGAGCGCCGCCCTGCAAAGCCAGCGCACGCCCCTGGCCAGCGCGGCTGGTGGCGCCGCGCTGCGCAGCGCCCCACCACCACCTGCCGGCGTGGCCTCGCTGGCGCGCATCGTGGGCAGCTCGCCCAGCGTGGTGCAGATCAAGGCCCGCATCGAGAAAGTGGCCACCAGCATGGCCCCCGTGCTCATCCTGGGCGAATCGGGCACCGGCAAGGAACTGGTGGCGCGCGCCGTGCACGAGTGCAGCCACCGCGCCAGCGGACCGTTCATCGCGGTGAACTGCGGCGCCATCCCCGAAAACCTGATCGAGGCCGAGTTCTTCGGCGCGCGCAAGGGCGCCTACACCGGCGCCACCGCCGACCGCGAGGGCTATTTCCAGGCCGCGCGCGGCGGCACGCTGTTCCTCGACGAAATCGGCGACCTGCCCTTGGCCATGCAAGCCAAGCTGCTGCGCGTCATTCAAGAGCGGCGTGTGCGCGCCCTGGGCGGCGTGCAGGAAGAAGCCGTGGACGTGCGCCTGATCAGCGCCACCCACCGCGACCTGCCCACGCAGGTGCAGGCCGGGCTGTTCCGGCAAGACCTGTTTTATCGGCTCAACGTCATTGGCCTGCGCACCCCCCCGTTGCGCGAACGGCGCGAAGACCTGCCCTTGCTGGTGGATGCCCTGCTCGCGCGCCTGTGCGCCGAGAGCGGGCAGGCGCTGCCCTCGGTGTCGGCCAATGCCATGGCCTGGCTGCGGCAACGCGAACTGCCCGGGAATGTGCGCGAGCTGGAAAACCTGCTGCAGCGCGCCCTGGCCCTGAGCAGCGGCGACACCCTGCAGCCAGAAGACTTCGGCGAGGTCGAGCACACCGACTTCATGCCCACACAGCCGGCCCAACAGCACGAGGCCGAATCGGATACCGTGGCCAGCGCGTCCTTGGGCCAGGCAACGGTGGACTCAGACGACCTTCCCAGCGACCTGCAGCGCTACCTCGACGAACAGGAACGCCAGGTGCTGCTCAAGGCGCTTCGCGAAACCGACTTCAACCGCACCGCTGCCGCTGCGCGCCTGGGCCTGAACCTGCGGCAGATGCGCTACCGCATCCAGCGCCTGGGCATCGCCATGCCAGGGCAGGAAAGCGATGACGACACGAACTGAAACCCAGGCCTGGGACGGCGGCTGGCTGCGCGAGGCCCGCCGTTGCCCATCGCCCAACTTTGGTCCACGGCCCGCCGGGGCGTCTATCGACCTGATCGTGCTGCACTCCATCAGCCTGCCCCCTGGCCAGTATGGTGGCCCCGAGGTAGAGCAGCTTTTCACCAATCGCCTCGACTGGGACGCCCACCCCTACTTCCAGCAGATCCGCGGCGTGGAGGTCTCGACCCACTTCTTCATTCGTCGCAACGGTGAACTGGTGCAGTTCGTCGATGCCGACGCCCGCGCCTGGCACGCCGGTGCCTCTTGCTGGCGAGGCCGACACAACTGCAACGACGACTCGGTCGGCATTGAACTCGAAGGCCTGGAGGGCGACACCTTCGAGCCCGCGCAGTACCAGGCGCTGGCACGCCTGTGCCGCCACCTGGCCCAACGCTACCCCATCGAACACGTGGCTGGGCATGAGCACATTGCCCCAGGCCGCAAACTCGACCCGGGTCCCGGCTTCGATTGGGCATACCTGCAACAGGCACTGGCCTGGAGCAAAAAATTTTTTCCACCTGCCACCCAGGCGCAGGCCAGCGACCGCACCGCCACCTGAGGTCACGCGCTCTAACACCGATGCCCAATGGCCATGCGGCCCGCACGCGGAAATCGGCTCAGACATCGCATCAAACCGGCCTTTTGAGCGCCCAGCCCGCGCGCCACCAATGCGCCCGCCATGGCGCAGGGGAATGGAGCCAGAACCGTCATTTTGCTTGGCGAAAATGCGGCAGAGCACAATTCGGCGCACACCCATCAGACACTACCGGTAGTGCCTTGAGCCCCTGGTTAACACCAGATATAGTGTGCCCCTGTGTCTTTCGCGGACCGGATTGACTGGCCCCGCCAGGGAGCTATCCGCCCCTTCGGCGCTACGCCAGCAGCCCGTAATGCCGCTGCCCCAGAGGCCATTCGTCTGCACAGACCCCCCAACAACGACGACTGAAAGAGGAACCATGCTGACCGCACCCACCCCATCTATCGACACGCCCTCCACGGGCTCCACCCCCGCCAGCATGGGCGACACCAGCACCAGCGCCAGCGGTAGCGCGGTCTTCACCCATTACCAGATCATTCGCCGCAACGGCGCCGTGGTCTCCTTCGAGCCCAGCAAGATTGCCGTGGCCATGATGAAGGCCTTCCTGGCCGTGCACGGCACCCAAGGCGCGGCCTCGGCCAGCGTGCGCGAGACCGTGGACGAGCTCACCCAGGGCGTGGTACGCGCCCTGCTGCGCTCGCGCCCGGGCGGCGGCACCTTCCACATTGAAGACGTGCAAGACCAGGTGGAACTGGGCCTCATGCGAGGTGGCCACCACGAAGTGGCGCGCGCCTATGTGCTGTACCGCGAGCGCCGCGCCGCCGAGCGCGCCCACCAGGCAGAGGCCAGCCACCCCGCCGAGCCCGTGCTGCACGTGATCGACAAAGGCCAGCGCGTGCCGCTGAACGTGCGCCAGCTGCAAGCCCTGATCGAAAACGCCTGCGCCGGCCTGGGCGCCGACGTGAAGGCCGACCCCATCGTGGCCGAGACCAAGCGCAACCTGTACGACGGCGTGCCCATCGACGAGGTGTACAAGGCCGCCATCCTGGCCGCCCGCACCCTGATCGAGAAAGACCCCGACTACACCTACGCCACCGCGCGCCTGCTGCTGCACACCATCGTCAGGGAAATCCTGGGCGAGGAAGTGCGCCCGGCCGACATGGGCGCGCGCTACGCCGCCTACTTCCCCGAGTTCATCCAGAAGGGCGTTGACGCTGAGCTGCTCAACCCCGAGCTGCTCAAGTACGACCTGGCCCGCCTGGGCGCGGCCCTCAAGGCCGAGCGCGACCAGCAGTTCGACTACCTGGGCCTGCAGACCCTGTACGACCGCTACTTCCTGCACGTGCGCAAGACCCGCATCGAGCTGCCGCAGGCCTTCTTCATGCGCGTGGCCATGGGCCTGGCGCTCAACGAAGCCGACCGCGAAGCGCGCGCCATCGAGTTCTACGAGGTGCTGTCCTCGTTCGACTTCATGTCGTCCACCCCCACCCTGTTCAACAGCGGCACCCTGCGCTCGCAGCTCTCCAGCTGCTACCTGACCACCGTGCCCGACGACCTGGACGGCATCTACGAGTCCATCAAAGAAAACGCCCTGCTGTCCAAGTTCGCTGGCGGCCTGGGCAACGACTGGACCCGCGTGCGCGCCCTGGGCTCGCACATCAAAGGCACCAACGGCGAATCGCAAGGCGTGGTGCCCTTCCTGAAGGTGGTGAACGACACCGCCGTGGCGGTGAACCAGGGCGGCAAGCGCAAGGGCGCGGTCTGCACCTACCTGGAAACCTGGCACCTGGACATCGAAGAGTTCCTGGAACTGCGCAAGAACACCGGCGATGACCGCCGCCGCACCCACGACATGAACACGGCGAACTGGATTCCCGACCTGTTCATGAAGCGCGTGATGGAAAAGGGCGACTGGTCGCTGTTCTCCCCCTCCACCGTGCCCGATCTGCACGACCGCTTCGGCGCCGACTTCGAGCGCGCCTACGTGGCCTACGAAGAGAAGGCCGCGCGCGGCGAGATCAAGCCCTACAAGAAGGTGCCCGCCATCGACCTGTGGCGCAAGATGCTCTCGATGCTGTTCGAGACCGGCCACCCCTGGATCACCTTCAAGGACGCCTGCAACGTGCGCTCGCCCCAGCAGCACGCCGGCGTGGTGCACAGCTCCAACCTCTGCACCGAGATCACGCTCAACACCAGCGACACCGAAACCGCGGTCTGCAACCTGGGCTCGGTCAACCTGCTGCGCCACCTCAAGGACGGCCAGCTCGACCACGCCAAGCTGCAGAAGACGATCAACACGGCGATGCGCATGCTCGACAACGTGATCGACATCAACTACTACGCCGTCACCAAGGCGCGCGATTCCAACCTGCGCCACCGCCCCGTGGGCCTGGGCCTGATGGGCTTCCAGGACGCGCTGTACGAACTGCGCATCCCCTACGCCTCGCAGGCCGCCGTCGAGTTCGCCGACCGCTCGATGGAAGCCATCTGCTACTACGCCTACTGGGCCTCCACCGAGCTGTCCCGTGAGCGCGGCCGCTACAGCAGCTACCCCGGTTCGCTGTGGGACAAGGGCATCCTGCCCTTCGACACACTGGACCTGCTGGCCCGCGAGCGCGGCGGCTACGTGGACGTGAACCGCTCGGCCTCGCTCGACTGGGACGCCCTGCGCAAGAAGATCGCCGCCGACGGCATGCGCAACTCCAACTGCGTGGCCATCGCCCCCACCGCCACCATCTCCAACATCATCGGCGTGGACGCCTCCATCGAGCCCTGCTTCGGCAACCTCTCGGTCAAGTCCAACCTCTCCGGTGAGTTCACCGTCATCAACAGCTACCTCGTCAAAGACCTCAAGCGACTGGGCCTGTGGGACGACGTGATGGTGATGGACCTCAAGCACTTCGACGGCTCCCTGCGCCCCATCGACCGCGTGCCGCAAGACATCAAGGCCCTGTACGCCACGGCCTTCGAAGTCGAGCCCCAGTGGCTGGTGGAAGCCGCCTCGCGCCGCCAGAAGTGGATCGACCAGGCCCAGAGCCTGAACATCTACATGGCCGGCGCCTCGGGCAAGAAGCTCGACGACACCTACAAGCTGGCCTGGCTGCGTGGCCTCAAGACCACTTACTACCTGCGCACCACCTCGGCCACGCAAGTCGAGAAATCGACCGGCCGCGCGGGGCAACTCAACGCCGTGTCGGTGACCACCAGCACCGCAGCGATGACCGCTGCCGAGCCGGCCACCGACGTGAAGTTCGTCGCCATCGACGACCCCGGTTGCGAAGCCTGCCAGTGACCGTCAGGCCGCATCGCCCACGCGTTGCGGTGCCGCGCGAACTTTGTTTCGATGCGACACCGCAACACAAAGCGAATGCAGCAAGACCGATCACTTTGCTTTTGCAGCAGACACTTTGATAATCCGACGCATTGGACACCTCTATGTTGACCTGGGAAGACTCCTCCACTTCCGCCTCGATGCCATCGCAAAGCCCCCGGCCTCAAACCGCACCCGGCTTGCAGACCTCACCTGTCGGTGAGAGCGCCCCTGTCACCGCTTCCCCTTCGACCGCCGCCACCGCCGCGCCGCAGCGCCGCATCAACGTGGCCGACAAGCGCATCATCAACGGCCAGACCGACGTCAACCAACTGGTGCCGTTCAAGTACAAGTGGGCCTGGGAAAAATACCTGGCCACCTGCGCCAACCACTGGATGCCGCAGGAAGTGAACATGAGCCGCGACATCGCGCTCTGGAAAGACCCCAACGGCCTCACCGAAGACGAGCGCCGCATCGTCAAGCGCAACCTCGGCTTCTTCGTCACCGCCGACTCGCTGGCCGCCAACAACATCACCCTGGGCACGTACCGCCACATCACCGCGCCCGAGTGCCGACAGTTCCTGTTGCGCCAGGCCTTTGAAGAAGCGATCCACACGCACGCCTACCAGTACATCGTCGAGTCGCTGGGCCTGGACGAAGGCGAGATCTTCAACGCCTACAACGAAGTCCAGTCCATTCGCGACAAAGACGAATTCCTGATCCCGTTCATTGACGCGATCATGGACCCCACTTTCAAGACCGGCACCCTTGAGAACGACCAGACCCTGCTGAAGTCGCTCATCGTGTTTGCCTGCCTGATGGAAGGCCTGTTCTTCTACGTCGGCTTCACGCAAATCCTGGCCCTGGGTCGCCAGAACAAGATGACCGGTGCCGCCGAGCAGTACCAGTACATCCTGCGCGACGAGTCCATGCACTGCAACTTCGGCATCGATCTGATCAACGCGATCAAGATGGAGAACCCGATGCTGTGGACCGCCGAGTTCAAGGCCGAGATCAAAGAGCTGTTCCTCAAGGCCGTCGAGCTTGAGTATCGCTACGCAGAGGACACCATGCCGCGTGGCGTGCTGGGCCTCAACGCCTCGATGTTCAAGGGCTATCTGCGCTACATCGCCAACCGCCGCGCCACGCAGATCGGCCTTGAGCCCCTGTTCCCCAACGAAGAGAACCCGTTCCCCTGGATGAGCGAGATGATCGACCTCAAGAAGGAACGCAACTTCTTCGAAACCCGCGTGATTGAGTACCAATCCGGCGGCGCGTTGTCCTGGGACTGACCCATTCAGGCGCCGACATCGCATTGCCTCACACCAAGACATGCGCATCGAAACATCAGGAACCCGCACCCGACGCGATGGCGCCGGTGATGGGACGCCTGTCACCCGATTCAACCTTGTGAGGTCCACAGTGGATGCATCCGCTGACCTCAGAAGGCTGGATCACTTCGGCGGCCAAAGCCCTGCCGAAGTGCTCACTGCAACTTGATCAAGGAGAAAACAATGGCAACTGCGAAGAAGGCGCCGGCCAAGAAGGCCGCCGCTCCGGCCAAGAAGGCCGCTGCACCCGCGAAGAAGGCCGCTCCGGCCAAGAAGGCCGCTGCACCGGCGAAGAAGGCCGCTCCGGCCAAGAAGGCCGCTGCGCCTGCTAAGAAGGCCGCTCCGGCCAAGAAGGCCGCTGCACCTGCTAAGAAGGCCGCTCCGGCCAAGAAGGCTGCTGCGCCCGCGAAGAAGGCCGCTCCGGCCAAGAAGGCCGCTGCACCTGCTAAGAAGGCCGCCCCGGCCAAGAAGGCCGCTGCACCCGCGAAGAAGGCCGCTCCGGCCAAGAAGGCTGCTGCACCTGCGAAGAAGGCCGCTCCGGCCAAGAAGGCTGCTGCACCTGCGAAGAAGGCCGCTCCGGCCAAGAAGGCCGCTGCGCCCGCGAAGAAGGCCGCTCCGGCCAAGAAGGCCGCTGCGCCCGCGAAGAAGGCTGCTCCGGCCAAGAAGGCCGCTGCACCTGCGAAGAAGGCTGCCCCCGCAAAAAAAGCTGAGCCGGCCAAGAAGCCGGCTGCAGCGCCTGCGGCCGCTCCTGTCGCTCAAACCAAGCTCAATCCGCAGGCTGCCTGGCCGTTCCCCACGTCCAGCAAGCCCTGAACATCGGATCGAGTGGTGCAAAAGCCCGGCCTCGGCCGGGCTTTTTTTCGTTCAAGGCATGGCAGGCAGGGCGTAGTTCTGGCAACCACGCGTGGCGATCTTGGCCGCCCCCATGCGGTTGCCCGCCTCGGCACAACGGGCCAGGTCCCAACCCTGTGCCAAGCCATGCAACAGGGCCGCGCGAAACGCATCGCCACAGCCAGTCGGGTCCACCACGGCATCGGCCTTCAGGCCAGGCACGTGCGTCGTGCGGCCACCCTCACGCACCTCGCAACCCTGGTCGCCCAAGGTAACGATCAGCCCCTTCACGCGCGCGGCCAGTGCGTCCAGGTCAAGCCCGGTGCGCTCGCACAGCATGCGGGCCTCGTAGTCGTTCACCGTCACCCAGGTGGCCTGGTCGATGAAGCGCAGCAGCTCTTCACCGTTGAACATGGGCAGGCCCTGGCCCGGATCGAACACAAAAGGAATGCCAGCGGCCTTCAGTTGCTGGGCGTGGCTGATCATGGCGTCGCGGCCATCGGGGGCCACGATGGCCAGGCGAATGTCGCTGCGGGCAGGCACCGGGTTGAGATGAGCCGACGACATCGCACCCGGGTGGAAGGCCGTGATCTGGTTGTTGTCGCGGTCGGTCATGATCATGGCCTGCGCGGTGTAGTGCTCGTCCACCAAGCGGGTGTGAGTGGTGTCCACCCCCAGTGCCCGCAGGCGCTCCAGGTACCCTGCCCCATCCGAGCCCAAAGTGGCCAGCGGTGCGACCGGCGCACCGAGCAAGCGCAAGCCGAAGGCAATGTTGCCCGCGCAGCCGCCATAGTCGCGGCGCAAGCCCGGCACGAGAAAGGACACGTTGAGGATGTGCAACTGGCTCGGCAGGATCTGATCCGCAAAGCGTCCCTCGAAGTTCATGATGGTGTCGAAGGCCAGCGAACCGCAAACAAGAATGGTCATGGGAGGTGTGAAAGGTCAGGGATAAAAAACCAGGGCACGGTAACCCGTCATGGGCGTGGCGCCATCGGCAGCAAGGACCAGCCGCAGGCTCACGGCGACGGTACCGCCCGCGGCCAGCTCGCTGGGCGCCGAGGGCCACTCGGCGGGCAGAAAAACGCGCCGCGCAATGGCGGTGTCAGTGGCGTCGGTCAGGGTCAGCTCAAGGGCCGGCATCGCCAGGGACACGTCGGCGGTGTTCTTGAGCACGAAATCAAAGGAATGGAAATTGCCCAGGCGCCGCACCAGTTCCGAGCTGTCGATCACCACCGATTCGATGCGACGCAGCGGCCTTACCTGGCACTGCAGGGGCTCGCACAGGCGAACGAGCCAGGGTTTGAGGGCCGGCTGCCGGGCCGCGAGCCAGTCGCGCTCTTGGACCGCCCATTGCAGTGCCAGCAGCGCGCCCAGCACAAGCACCAGACCATGCAAGCCCACGCGCACCGAGGTGGACTGCCAGAAAGCACGCCGTCGCGCCTGACGAACGAAGCCCGGCTCTGGCAAAGCGTCGGCTTCGGGAGCGGCAGCCGCAGCAGCGCTCACCGCCGGTTGGACCTCTGGCACCGAGGCCTCGACCGAGGTGGCTGGTTGCACCACCGGCGTGTCGGCGGCAGGCGATGAATCGGCCTCGACCGCTCGGCCTTGCGCACCCGCAAAGCGCAGCAGCTCTGCCTGAAAGTCGGGCTCCGGCTCAGCGACTTGGGCAGGCTTCTCGCTGGCCTCAGGCTCGTCGAGTGGCGGGGGCAGCGTGTCGATGTCCGCCTCGTGCACCGAGGTGGAAGGTTCGGGCTCAGCATCCGGCACCTGCCTCATGCCTAGCGCCATCGCGTCATCCAGGGGGCGAGCCGCCCTGTCGTTGTCACGCTCCGCCATCTCAGCCACGAGATCGGCCACAAGATCGACGTCTGTCGAAGGCGAGGCAACAGGCGAGGGAGCGGGTGCAGGAGTGGGTGCAGGAGTGGGTGCCGGCGCCGCCACGGCTGGCGTTGACAGCGGCGCCGCGCTGGCCGGCGCCGCTGGCTTGGCGCCACCCCACGCTTCGAGGTAGAGGGTGGCGTCGAACACGTCGGCGCAATGACCACAACGCACCCAGCCCTCAGAGATCTTGAGCTGGTCGGCAACGACGCGGAACATCGTTCCGCAGGTCGGGCAGCGCGTGGTGAAACTCATGCGCCGATTATCGGGGCAGCCGCCCCAGGGTACTTAGGCCTTGCGGGCCGTCATGAGGATCCAGCCGTCTTCCTCGTCGCTGACGGACAACGAGACCCAGGGCGCGTAGGCCTCGATCAGTTCGTCGGCCTGACGCGACAGGATGCCCGCCAACACCAGGTGACCGCCCGACTTCACGTGCGAACACAACAGCGGTGCAAGCACTTTCAAGGGCGTGGCCAGGATGTTGGCCAGCACCAGGTCGTGCTCGCCTTGGGCGGCGTCCGGCAAGCCGGCGCCCATCTGCACGTGGTTGGCTTCGGCGTTGAGGCGGGTGGATTCCACCGCCGCCGGGTCAATGTCCACCCCCACCACGTCGGTGGCACCGAACTTGGCGGCACCGATCGCCAAAATGCCCGAACCACAGCCGTAGTCCAGCACCTTGGGACCCACGGGCGCGTGGCCAGCGATCCAGCGCAGGCACATGCGGGTGGTGGGGTGCGTGCCCGTGCCGAAGGCCAGGCCGGGATCCAGGCGGATGACCTGCCGGGCCTGCTCGGGCGGCTCGTGCCAGGTGGGCACGATCCAGAACGTGGGCGTGATCTCCACTGGCGCAAACTGGGACTGCGTCAGGCGCACCCAGTCCTGCTCGGCCACGGGGCGCACGCCCTGCACGGCGCAGCCTTCAAAGAAGTCTTGGAGCTGCAGGACCTCACCCGCCTGGCGGGCCTGTTCGGCGTCGGTGAACAAGGCCACCACGCGCGAGCGCTGCCAGCCCTCCTTGGGCGGGGGCATGCCGGGTTCGCCGAACAGCGCCTGCTCGGCCTCGGTCATGGCGTCGGCGTCTTCCACCGACACGCTCAACGCATCGAGCGCTTCCAGCGCCTCGCTGATGGTCTCGATGGCCGATTCCGGTGCCATGAGCACCAGTTCGGCCATCGGGGCCAGGCCGGGAGAGGCTTCAGCGCTCACGTTGCGACAGCCACTCTTCGAGGTAGTGGATGTTGGTGCCGCCGGCCACGAAGCTGGCGTCGACCATCAGCTCGCGGTGCAGGGGGATATTGGTGTTGATGCCCTCGATCACCGTCTCGGCCAGCGCCGTGCGCATGCGCGCCAGGGCCTGCTCGCGGGTGTCACCGTGCACGATGATCTTGCCGATCATCGAGTCGTAGTTGGGCGGCACGAAATAGTTGGTGTAGATGTGCGAGTCCACGCGCACGCCAGGGCCGCCCGGCGGGTGCCAAGTGGTGATGCGACCGGGTGAGGGCGTGAACTTGTACGGGTCTTCCGCGTTCACGCGGCACTCGATGGCATGGCCACGCAACTGGATCTGGCGCTGGGTGAAGGGCAGCTTCTCGCCAGCGGCCACCGCGATCTGGGTGCGAACGATGTCGATGCCGGTGATCAGCTCGGTCACCGGGTGCTCCACCTGCACGCGGGTGTTCATCTCGATGAAGTAGAACTCACCGTTTTCGTACAAGAACTCGAAGGTGCCCGCGCCGCGGTAACCGATCTTCTTGCAGGCAGCGGCGCAGCGCTCGCCGATCTTCTCGATCAGGCGGCGCGGAATGCCGGGAGCAGGCGCTTCTTCGATGACCTTCTGGTGGCGGCGCTGCATGGAGCAGTCGCGCTCGCCCAGGTACACCGCGTTGCGGTGGGTGTCGGCCAGGATCTGGATCTCGATGTGGCGCGGGTTCTGGAGGAACTTCTCCATGTACACCTCGGGGTTGCCGAAGGCAGCCCCCGCTTCGGCCTTGGTGGTCTGCACCGCGTGCAGCAGGGCCGCTTCGGTGTGCACCACGCGCATGCCCCGCCCTCCACCGCCGCCGGCGGCCTTGATGATCACGGGATAGCCGATGCTCTTGGCGGTGCGCTTGATGACCACCGGATCGTCGGGCAAGGCGCCGTCGGACCCCGGCACGCACGGCACGCCGGCGCGGATCATGGCTTGCTTGGCCGACACCTTGTCGCCCATCAGGCGGATCGACTCAGGGGTGGGGCCAATGAAGGTGAAGCCACTCTTCTCAACGCGTTCGGCGAAGTCGGCGTTTTCCGACAGGAAACCGTAGCCGGGGTGAATGGCCTCAGCGTCCGTCACCTCGGCGGCCGAGATGATGGCCGGCATGTTGAGGTAACTCTGGCCCGACGGCGCGGGGCCGATGCAGACCGCCTCGTCAGCCAGTCGCACGTACTTGGCGTCGCGGTCGGCCTCGGAATAGACCATCACCGCCTTGATGCCCATCTCGCGGCAGGCTCGCTGCACGCGCAAGGCAATCTCGCCGCGGTTGGCGATCAGGATCTTTTTGAACATGGGGCGCCAGTCCTTACTCGATGACGAACAGGGGCTGGCCGTACTCCACCGCCTGGCCGTTCTGCACCAGGATCTGCGTTACCGTGCCGGATTTGTCGGCTTCGATCTCGTTGAGGATCTTCATGGCCTCGACGATGCACACCGTCTCGCCCTCTTTGACCGTGTCGCCCACTTCGACGAACGCCTTGGCGCCCGGGCTGGAGGCGCGGTAGAAGGTGCCCACCATCGGAGACTTGACCGTGTGGCCCACTGGCGCAGCCGGGGCTGCGGCCACCGGCGCGGCCGCCACTTCCACCGCCGGCACCACGGCAGGGGCCACTGGCGCTGGCGCCACGCTGTAGGTCACCGGCGCGGCTTGCACCACGGGCGCGCTCTTGACGATGCGCACCTTGCCCTCGGCTTCGGTGATTTCCAGCTCGGACACGTTCGACTCGGACACGAGGTCGATCAGCGTCTTCAGTTTTCTCAAATCCATGATTTCTCCAACGAATTTCGGCGAACTGGTCTTAATTTCTTGGAACTTCAGGCTTACAATCAAAGAGCCAGCCGCCAGGGGTGCCGCAGTGTACACGAAGCCCCAGCCTGGACAAAACCGCCAGACCAAGGGCACTTTTGCGCGGGATGCGCGAATTTAGACCTTTTTGAATGCCAGATGGTCACCACCGGTCAGAACGGCGGCGCCCCACTCAAGCCTTGTGAGTGGCTGCCCAACGCGCGAGGTCTTCAGGTGACACTTTGCCAATCTTGCGCTCGGCCACCCGCCCGTCACGCCCAAACACCACGGTGAAAGGGAGCCCCCCCGACGTGTTGCCCAGGGTTCGGCTGAGGTCGGTGCCGGCCAGTCCGGCCATGCCCACAGGAAAGGCCAGCGGCAACTTCTCCGTGAAGCGGCGCACCGCACTGGGTTGGTCCACCGCCAAGCCCAACACACGCCAGCCAGCCGCCGCCTGATCGCGGTGAAAAGCATTGAGCAAGGGCAGCTCTTCCACGCATGGCGGGCACCAGGTGGCCCAGAAGTTCACCAGCAAGGGTTGGCCCCGGAAGTCGGCCAGGGACACGGCCTCGCCGTTGGGGCCATCGTAGCGGGACGACCAGAAGCCCGATTCGGCCTCACCCAATACCGGCGCGAGCGAAAAGCGCCGGCTGGACCACCATGCGCCCACACCAGCAGCCGCCAGGGCGACGGCGCCTGTCAACAGGTAACGGCGGGCGGGCTTCATGCGGCCTCCTCGGCCAGCAAGGCGCGCACGGCCTCGGCATCGCCGCGCGGCTTGCGCCCCTGGCTGTCGGGCTTGAGCGCGCCGCGCAGGTCATCCAGGTCGTGCACCATCAAATGGAGCAACACCCATTGCCCCAGGGCCTGCGAGCGCAGCCGCACGGTGAGGGCGTCCACCGTCTCGCCACGCCAACCGTTCACGCTGCCAGGGTGGTACTCCACCCGGTGGTCCAGCAAGGCCCATTCGGCGGACTTGGGGTCATCGCAAAACAACTGCATATAGATATCGCTGTGTCGGGTGGCGGTGCCGTGCCAGACGGCGCCTCCCAGGTGGGGACGGAAATCCCGTAAGCGATCCATCCAGACCAGGGCCAGTTCCCGCAGGGCACGCAACTCGGCGGGCTGGGTGTCGGCGCAGAAGACCGCGATGTGCTCGCGCACGGCGGCCTCCAGCAGGTCGTTGTCGGGCAAGGCGGTTCGGGTCGGCAGCCCCATCTGTTTGACGGCATGGCGCTTGGCCGCCGCGTATTCCTGCCCCTCCTCTACCACCAGGCGCGCGGCCACGGCCGCGATCTCGGCGCTGAGGTCATCTCGGTTGGCGTTCATCCGCGCATTGTGCCCGGGGTACTGCGCGGCGCCACCTAGAATCCCGGCATGCACATTCACATCCTGGGCATTTGCGGCACCTTCATGGGCGGTCTGGCCGCCCTGGCCCGCGAGGCCGGCCACCGCGTCACCGGCTGCGACGCCGGCGTTTATCCCCCCATGAGCGACCAGTTGCGCGCCCTGGGCATCGACCTGATCGAAGGCTTTGGCGCCGAGCAAATGGCGCTCAAGCCCGATGTCTGGGTGATCGGCAACGTGGTCAGCCGCGCCCGCCTGGCCGATGGCACCCCGAAGTTCCCCCTGATGGAGGCCATTCTGGAGGCTGGCGATCGCTACACCAGCGGGCCGCAATGGCTGGCGGAAAACGTGCTGCACGGCCGGCACGTGCTGGCGGTGGCCGGCACCCACGGCAAAACCACCACCACCTCAATGCTGGCCTGGATCCTGGAGCGCTGCGGCCTGGCGCCGGGCTTTCTGGTGGGCGGCGTGCCGATGAACTTTGGCGTGTCGGCGCGGCGGGGCGCAGGGCGCGCCTTCGTCATAGAAGCCGACGAGTACGACACCGCCTTCTTCGACAAGCGCAGCAAGTTTGTCCACTACCGCCCACGCACGGCCATCCTGAACAACCTCGAATTCGACCACGCCGACATCTTTGACGACCTCGCCGCCATCGAGCGCCAGTTTCACCACCTGGTGCGCACGGTGCCGGGCTCGGGCCGCATCGTGGTCAATGGCTTGGAAGAAAGCCTGGACCGGGTGCTGCACAAAGGCTGCTGGAGCGAGGTGCGCAGCTTTGGCTCCGCCGTGAGCGACTTCGGCGCGATGGGCGAGCCCCACGATTTCGATGTGACCCTGCGCGGCCAGCCAGTGGCTCACGTGAAGTGGGCACTCACCGGCGTGCACAACCAACTCAATGCCCTGGCCGCGATCGCGGCCGCCGAGCACCTGGGCGTGGCACCGGCCGACGCGGCGAATGCCCTGGCCAGTTTTGAGAACGTGCGCCGCCGCATGGAAGTGCGCGGGCGCGTGCCGCGCGCGGGCGGCGAGATCACGGTGTACGACGACTTCGCCCACCACCCCACCGCCATCCGCACCACGCTGGATGGCCTGCAGCGCCGGCTGGGCGAACCCCGCGGCCGCCTCCTGGCGGTGTTCGAGCCGCGCAGCAACACCATGAAGCTGGGCACGATGAAGGCCCAACTGCCCTGGAGTCTGGAGGCCGCTGACCTGGCCTTCTGCCACAGCGGCGGCCTGGACTGGGAAGCCACCGAGGCCTTGGCGCCCATGGGCGCACGCGCCAAGGTGGCGGCCGACATCAACACCCTGGTGGACCAGGTGGTGGCGGCCGCCCAGCCGGGCGATCACATCGTGTGCATGAGCAACGGCGGCTTTGGCGGCATCCACGAGCGCCTGCTCAAGGCGCTTGCCGCCTGAGCAGGCTCAGTAGCCCAGCGTGCCAGCGGCCACGTCGACTGTAACGGTCGGCTTGGCCAATGCCGCGCTGGTGGCCCGGGCAAACGCCGTGGCCCAGGGCCGGTGCTCGGCGTCGCGGAAACGGGCCTCACCCGCGGCCTGCGCCACGCACAGGATCTTGTCGGCCGTGAGCACCTTGCCGGTGAGCTTGATGGGCTCGCAACCGAAGAAGGTGAACTGCTCGTCCAACCACCCCCGGGCCAGGTCATGGGGCATGGGTTGCACCTCGTCCAGGTCCAGGCGGTAGGTGGACGATTCGCCCCAGGTCACGGTCACGTGGCTGCGCATGGCTAACTCCTCGCGAAGAAATCGGTGGCGACATTGTGAGCCGGCGCGGGCACCCGGTCAGCCCGGGTTAGCCCGCGTGACGCCACGCCAAGGGGCTTAGCCGCGGGCCGCCTTGACGGCCTGGGACAACACGTCCAGCGCCTGCACCGAATCGTCCCAGCCCAGGCAGGCATCGGTGATGCTCTGGCCGTAGCGCAGGGCCGACACGTCGTCTTTGCCGGGGGTAAATTTCTGGGCGCCGCTCTCGATGTGGCTCTCGATCATCACGCCGAACACGCTGCGCGAGCCGCCGGCGATCTGGGCCCCCACGTCGCGGGCCACGTCAAGCTGCTTTTCGTGCTGCTTGCTGCTGTTGGCGTGGCTGAAGTCGATCATCAGGCGCGGCGTGAGCTTGGCGGCTTCCAAGTCTTTCACGGCCGCTGCCACGCTGGCGGCGTCATAGTTCGGGGCCTTGCCGCCGCGCAGGATGACGTGGCAGTCTTTGTTGCCCTTGGTGTGCACGATGGCGACCTGGCCGTTCTTGTGCACCGACAGGAAATGGTGGCCACGCGCGGCGGCCTGGATGGCGTCGGTGGCGATCTTGATGTTGCCGTCGGTGCCGTTCTTGAAGCCAATGGGCGCCGACAGGCCCGAGGCCAGCTCACGGTGCACCTGGCTTTCGGTGGTTCGCGCGCCGATGGCGCCCCAGCTGATGAGGTCACCGATGTACTGCGGCGAGATCACGTCCAGGAACTCGCTGCCGGCGGGCAGGCCCAGGCGGTTGATCTCAATGAGCAATTGGCGGGCGATGCGCAGGCCTTCGTCGATGCGGTAGCTCTCGTCCAGGTACGGGTCGTTGATCAGGCCCTTCCAGCCCACGGTGGTGCGGGGCTTCTCGAAGTAGACGCGCATCACGATTTCCAGCGTGTCGGCGTACCGGTCACGCAGCACCTTCAGGCGGCGGGCGTAGTCGACGGCGGCGGCCGGGTCGTGAATGGAGCAGGGGCCGATCACCACCAGCAGGCGGTCGTCCTTGCCGTGCAGGATGTCGTGAATGCGGTGGCGGGTCTGGCGGATCAGCGCCTCCACCGGGGTACCGGCAATCGGAAAGAAACGGATGAGGTGTTCGGGCGGGGGAAGCACGGTGATGTCCTGGATGCGTTGGTCGTCGGTCAAGCTGGTCTTGTCGGCAGGACGGACATACCAGGCATCGCTGGTGGAAGGGGTGTTCTTCGCGGTCATCACAAGCTCCTATGGGGTGTTGGGTAAGTGGGGCGAAAAAAAACCGCCGGGCTTTGACGCTCCGGCGGTTTTGTCGAGATGCTTTGTGCGCTTACAGGCTCGCCTCTCGTCCGCCGGGGACAGAGAACCAAAAGTAAAAGGCGAAGAAAGCAAAACGCGACATGGGTGGCAAATGTAGCACAGGCAAAAAATCCGCCGGTCAGGCAGTGCCGCCGACGGTCATGCCGTCGATGCGAAGGGTGGGCTGCCCCACGCCCACTGGCACGCTCTGGCCTTCCTTGCCACAGGTGCCCACGCCGCTGTCCAGGCGCATGTCGTTGCCGATCATGCTCACGCGGGTGAGCGCGTCGGGGCCGTTGCCCACCAGCGTGGCGCCCTTGACGGGGTACTGAATCTTGCCGTTCTCCACCCAATAGGCCTGGCTGGCGGAGAACACGAACTTGCCGCTGGTGATGTCCACCTGGCCGCCGCCGAAGTTGGTGGCGTACAGCCCTTTCTTGATGCTGGCCACGATCTCGTCGGGGTGCTTGTCACCGCCCAGCATGTAGGTGTTGGTCATGCGCGGCATGGGCACGTGGGCGTAGCTCTCGCGTCGGCCGTTGCCGGTGGGCTTCACGCCCATGAGGCGGGCGTTCATCGAATCCTGGATGTAACCGCGCAGGATGCCGTCCTCGATGAGCACATTGCGCTGGCTGGCATGGCCTTCGTCGTCGATGTTGAGCGAGCCACGGCGGTCGGCGATGGTGCCGTCGTCCAGCACGGTCACGCCCTTGGCCGCCACGCGCTGTCCAATGCGCCCGGCAAAGGCGCTGCTGCCCTTGCGGTTGAAGTCGCCCTCCAGGCCGTGGCCCACGGCCTCGTGCAGCAGGATGCCGGGCCAGCCGGCGCCCAGCACCACCACCATCTCGCCGGCCGGCGCGGGGCGGGCTTCGAGGTTGGTGAGGGCGGCGTCCACGGCTTCGTCCACGTAGCCTTGCACGATGGCGTCGTCGAAATAGGACAGGCCAAAACGCCCGCCACCACCCGAGCTGCCCATTTCGCGGCGGCCGTTCTGCTCGGCGATGACGGTGAGCGACAGGCGAATGAGCGGGCGCACGTCGGCGGCCAGGGTGCCATCGGCGCGGGCCACCAGCACCACATCGTGCTCGGCGGCCAGGCCGGCCATCACCTGCGCGATGCGCGGGTCTTTGGCCTTGGCCAGGCGCTCAACCTTCTCGAGCAAGGCCACCTTGGCGGTGCTGTCGAGGGTGGCGATCGGGTCAAGCCCGGGGTACAGCGAGCGCGACTTGGCCACCTTGGCCGCCGGTGTCTTGACCTTTTTCGACAGGCCCAGGCCCGAGATGGTGCGCACGGTGTGGGCAGCGTCCAGCAGCGAATCCCAGGACAGGTCGTCGGAGTAGGCGAAAGCGGTTTTTTCGCCGCTGACGGCCCGCACACCCACGCCTTGGTCAATGCTGAAGCTGCCGGTCTTGACGATGCCCTCCTCCAGGCTCCAGCCTTCGCTGCGGGTGGTCTGGAAGTAAAGGTCGGCGTCGTCAACGCCGTGCGAGAGGATCTCGCCCAGCGCCTTTTGCAGGTGCGAGGTCGTCAGGCCAAAGGGCTCGAGCAGCAGGCTTTGGGCGGTGGCCAGGCGGGCCAGGGTGGGTTCGCGCGAAATCATGCGGCCATTGTAAGAAGGGCCCGTCCTTCGCGCCGCTCACCCGGCAGATGGCGCCGGGGTGCCAAGGGCTTCAGGTCTGCACCAGGCGCTTGGACTTGGCGATCGACATGAGGATGCCCAGCCCCACGCCCATGGTGACCATGGCGGTGCCGCCGTAGCTCACGAAGGGCAAGGGCACGCCCACCACTGGCAGGATGCCGCTGACCATGCCCATGTTGACGAAGGCGTACACGAAGATGCTCATGGTGACGGCCCCACCCAGCAGGCGCGCAAACAGCGAAGGCGCCTCCAGGGAGATGATCAGGCCGCGCACGATGAGGAACAGGAAGCCGGCCAGCAGGGTGAGCACCCCGACGAAGCCGAACTCTTCGGAGAAGGCCGCAAAGATGAAGTCGGTGGTGCGCTCGGGAATGAACTCCAGGTGGGTCTGGGTGCCTTGCATGAAGCCCTTGCCCCAGATGCCGCCCGAGCCGATGGCAATCATGCCCTGGATGATGTGAAAGCCCTTGCCCAGCGGGTCTTTGGTGGGGTCGAGCAAGGTGCACACGCGCTGGCGCTGGTACTCGTGCAGCACCTTCCAGTCCACGCCGGGGGCGCACCAGTCGTGCTCCATGGTGACAAGCACCACGATGCCGATGGCCACCAGAATGACGGGCGGCAGGATGAGCTTCCAGCTCAGGCCGGCAAAGAAAATGACGAACAGACCGGCCGACAGCACCAGCAGCGAGGTGCCGAGGTCGGGCTGTTTCAAGATGAGGGCCACCGGCACCGCCAGCAACAAGCCGGCCACCGCGAAATCGAGAGGTTTCAACTGCCCTTCGCGCCGGTGAAACCACCACGCCAGCATCAGGGGCATGGCCACTTTCATGAGCTCGCTGGGCTGAATGATGATGCCCACGTTCAGCCAGCGCTGGGACCCCTTGCGCATGATGCCGAAGAACTCCACGCCCAGCAGCAGCACCACACCCACGGTGTAAATGGGCAAGGCCAGGCTCATGAGGCGGTTGGGCGGAATCTGGGAGACCACGAACAAGACGCCCGCGGCCAGCATCATGTTGCGGGCGTGGGCCGAGAAACGGGTGCCGTGGTCGAAACCGACCGAGTACATGGTGACCAGGCCAATGGTGGCCATGACGCCGATGGCCAGCAGCAAGGGAATGTCGAAGCCCTGGAAGACCGGAGCCACGCGCTGCAAAAGGGAGGGTTTCTCGAAGACGACCGCCATGGGGCGGAATTATCCCGCGCCATTGGCGCCGCCGGTCGGGATGCCGATGGCCACCACGGTGCGCCCGGGCTGGCTCTGCAGATCGAGCACCACGCCAATGCCCTGGGCCCGCTCCTGCATGGACTTCAAGCCCCGGCGGGGCGGCACCCGGGTGTCAAAGCCATGGCCATCGTCGATGAGCCGGATACGGGCCAGCCCATCGTGCGCCTCGGCTTCGATGCGCACACGCCGCGCGTGGGCGTGCTGCATCACGTTGGACAGTGCCTCGAAGACCATGAACTGCAGTTGTCGCATGGCTTGGGCGTCCAGCCAGGGAATGGGGTCGATCAGGTCCACCGCCCATTCCAGCTCGATGTCGCAGGCCCGCAGGCGCGGCTCCAGCCGGTAGCGCAGGTTGGCCAGCAGCGCCGTGATGTCACCGGTGGGCAGGTGGATGGCGTCGATGGAGAGCTTGAGCTGGTCAAGCGAGTCGCGCAGGGTGGAGAGCAACTCGCCCTGACTGGAGCGCCCCGATTGCAGTTGCCGGATGGCCGAGCTGATGTGCGCGCCGACGCCGTCGTGCATGTCGCGCAAGATGCGGGCGCGCTCGGCGCCGCGCTCTTGCTCGCGCGCGAGCTGTTCCAGGCGGCGGTAACTTTCCTGCAACTCCAGCTCTTTTTCGCGCACACGCTGGGCGAGCAGGTCGCGGGCCTCGCGGGCCTGGGCGCTGGCCTCGCGAAAGCGCATGACCACGATGTAGACCAATGTCAGGCCGAACAGCACCGAGGAGTAGCGAATCCAGGTGTTGTCGTTCAGGCTGCCGCTGATGCGAATGGCCAGCCAGTCGCGCAGGCCCATGGCCACGTTCAGGCAGCCCACCAGGGCCACCAGCCAGCGCGCCACGTCGGGCTTGCGCCAGGCGGCCACGGTGTAGACCAAGGCGTAGGCCACGAAGCAGAGGTTGGCCAGACCCAGCCAGGCCGTCAGGTAGGCGGGCTCCAGCGCAAAAAGGGAGATCGCCGAGGCCGCCACCGAGGACAGAAACAAGGCCGCAACGCCCAGAGAAAACCAGCGCATGCCACGCCCGTTCTGCCACCCGGCCACGTGATGGCAAAACAACGCGGTGCAGCAAATCCATCCGGCAAACGAGGCCGTGGCCACGATGCCCCACCAGGGCCAGGGAATGGGTGGGTGGGTGATGGCCACGTCACCGACCCTCAGGGACCAGCACAACTCGGCCAATGCCGCCCAGAGGTAGGTGTTGTCGCGCCGAGGTTGGCCGGGGCGGGGGTCATCCTGCGTGATCCACAGCACCAGGGAAATCAGGGCCACCAGCCAGCTGAAGACCGCGATGCTCATGGACACCTGCACCCGCCATCGCTGGGCTTCCTGGTGCAGCGCCAGCACCTGGTCGGCTGGTCCCAGGGTGATGGGCGACAGGCCGCCACGCCGCCCATCGTCGGCGCGAATTTCGATGCGCAGGGTGTTGTGGGTGGTCAGCAAGCCGGTGGGGATGGGCACGTAGGTGGACGACTTGGCATGGTCTTCGCCATTGACCTTGTCGGGATTGCCAGCCTCTTGAAGCAGATTGCCGTTGAGCCAGAACCGATAGGCGTTGCCCAGGCGGGGCAAGTAAGCACCCCAAGGGTCGCTGGGCCGGTCATTCAGCGTGAACGCCAGTTCAAACTGGCCCCAGCCACCCTGCGTGCGGTGCAGGCGGTCCCAGTGGTACGGCAGGCTTACCTCTGCCGCCTGGGCCTGCCCGCCCACCTGCACCACGGCGTGCGCACGATCGAGCACCAGCAAGCCATCGCTCTGCCCTGCCCAGACAGCGGCGCTCAGGCACCAGCACAGCAACAGGAAGAGCCGGCGAAGCGACGCCTTCATCGCGAAACGCGTGGCAAAAGGCCCATGCGAGTGGCCTCGAAGACCGCCTCGACCTTGGAATGCACGGCGAGCTTGCCGTACAGGTTCTTGATGTGCGTTTGCACGGTGTGCACGCTCACCCGCTGCAAGCGGGCGATCTCTTGGTAAGAGAATCCGCGCGCGATCAGCTCCAGCACCTCTTGTTCGCGGCGCGACAGGGCGGGCCGCTCGTCGTCCAGCACCTGCGGCGGCGGCTCGGCCAACTCAGCCCGTCTTGATTGCAGGGACACGTACTTGGCCAGTACCCGCCGCGCCACCATGGGCGAAATGGGCGACGCGCCGGCTTTCATGTCGAGAATGGTCTGGGCGATGTCGTCTGGCGCGGCGTCTTTGTGGATGTAACCCAGGGCGCCGGCCTCGATGGCGGCCAGCACGTTGTCCTCGTCACCGAACATCGAGATGACCAGCGACTCGCAGGCCGGAAAGCGCTGTCGAACCGCCCGGATGATCTCCAGCCCGCTGCCGTCGGGCAATTGCAGGTCAGTCAGCAACACGTCTGGCGGGTCGGCCTCGTCCAGCAAGGCCAGGGCCTGGGCCACGGTGCCTGCGCTGGCGGCCACGCACAGGTGCGTCGAGCGGGCCACGCCGCTTTCGAAGAACTCCCGCATGTCGGGGTCGTCTTCCACGATGAACACACGCCACACGGTTCTGCACCTGCGCTTCCAAACAAAGGTGTCGGCAAGCATATCGGCATTCGGTGCGGGGGCGGTGGGTCACGCCTCCCACGAACATGGGGTGGGCAAGCGCCTGTGCCTGTCGCCCAATCGGGGGATGGGGAATGGCGCCATCTCAACCCCGGCGCCGGAGACGACACATGGCATTGGAACGGACATGGCGATGGGGGGCAGTGGCCCTGGCGGCCACCTTGGCGGCTTGCGGGGGAGGCGGAGGCGGAACGACGACCGGGGGCGTGACGCCGCCTGCCGCGACCGTGACCCTCACGGGCGTGGCCGCCACGGGGGCGGCCTTCACCGGCGCGGTCATCACGGTGATCGACAGCCGGGGCCAGACCGTGGGCACCAGCCAGCCCGTGGGTGACACCGGCAGCTACAGCATCACCCTGAGCGCGGGCGCCGTGGCGCCCTTCGTGCTGGTGGCCACGCGCACCGACGCCAACGGCGCCAACGAGACCCTGGTCAGCGTGGTGCCGTCGGCCAGCACCACCACGGCCAACATCACCCCCATCACCACCCTGATCGCGTCGCGCCTGTCGCCCAATGGCGACCCCACGCAGCTCGACGACGCCCTGGCGGCTGGCACGGTGGCGATCACGCCGCAGGCCGTGGCCGACACCGTGACCGAAGTGCAGGCCATCCTGGCGCCGCTCCTCAGTGCCACCGGCACCGACGCCGTCAACCCGCTCACCGGCAGCTTCAGCACCGACGGCACCGGCTACGACCGCCTGCTGGACTCCCTGGCCATCACCTTCATCCCGGCCAGCACGAGCAGCACCAACATCGAGGTGAGCGTCAAGCAGGCCAGTGCCGATGGCAGCCAGCCCACCAGCGTGAGCTTCAGCAGCGCCACCAGCACCCCACCCCCCTTGCCCACCATCGACTCGGCCAACTTGCCGGCGCCCGGTTTGTCGGTGCAGATCGCCAACTTCCTGCAGGCCCTCACCACCTGCTATGCCGTGCCCTTCGAGCAACGCGTGAATGGCGCCACCAGCGGCGTGAACGCCGTCACCGGCACCGCCGCTGACGTGATCGCACCGGCCTGTCAAAACGTGTTCAGCGGCAACGACCCCGCCAACTTCCTGAACAACGGCGGCCGTGTGGGCCGAGACGCGTCCAACAACGGTGCCTTCTCCAGCCTGTTCCGCCGCGCGGCCACCGGCGCCAGCTTCAGCCAGGGTGCTTACGAGTTCACCCGTGGCGATGGCTCCATCGTCATCAGCTACAAAAACCGGGCCCCGGACGGCGCCGAAAGCTACGACACCTTTGTGCTCAAAGACGACAACGGCAATGGCGTGCTGCGCCTGATTGGCAACCAGTACCAGTACGGCGGCCGGGTGGCGGCCTACCACCAGCGGCGCAACTTCATCACGCTGAACCAAAGCGCGTACGACTACTACAGCACCGGCTACTCAATTGACATCCCCAACGAACAAGTCAGCGGCAGCCCGCGCTTTGACCGGGTGCTCGTGACCACGCCCAACAACTCGGTGCTCACCTTCAAACCCAGCGGCAACTCCTCCTTCCTGGGCCTGGTGAAGGCGGACAGCAGCATCACCGGCACCAGCTTCGTGCGCCTGCGCAGCGAGTACGTGGACACCACGCGCACCACGCCCCATCCGCGCGACATCGACGGCACGCTCTTCTTCGTGCCCACCGACCGCACCGAAGCCGACCTGGCCGCGGCCAAGGCGGGCGGCACCTGGAAGTTCGACTACTTCCTGGCCGGCAACGCCAGCGCCACGCCCGACGCCACGCAGTACTACAAGAACCGCGCCCGCGCGCTCACCATCGGCGAGTTGCGCACCCAAGGCCTGGCCCCGCTGTCGCCCACGCTGGTGGCCGAGATTGCCGCGGGGGCCAACCCCAGCGGCCAGCCCCGACCAGGGCAGCTCACCCTCGGCCCCAACGAGCTGGCGGTGATCGGCACCGACGGTGGCGGGGCTGGTTGGTCGGTGGCCTCGGGTCAGTTGCCGCCCACCAGCATCACGCTGTTTGGCACCCTCTCGGGCGTGCGCTTCACCGACTCGCAAACCGTCAGCTCCACCGCCCGCAGCGCCACCGTGCCCTGCTCCCGCCAGAGTGGGTCGGACACGCACTGCCACAGCAACGGCGATGGCACCTATGGCCCCGGCTTCGCCGATGGCGCCACGCTCAATGGCCTGCACCTGTTCGCCCGCGACCCGGCAGGCCGCGAGTACGCCAACTTCTACGCGATGTACCAACTCACGCTGCCCTGACACCTCGACAGGCCCGCCACAGCCCCGGCCCGCCGGGGCTTTTTTTCGTCCCTATGATCCCCGCCATGCCCACGCCCACCACCCACCTGCTCTACCTGCACGGCTTCCGATCGTCCCCGCAATCGACCAAGGCCCGGATGGTGTCCGCCCACGTGCAGGCCCATCACCCGAGCCTGCACTGGTGGTGCCCGCAGCTACCGCCCTCGCCCGCTGAGGCGGCCCGATTGATTCAGCAAGGCACGGCCGACTGGCCGCGCGAATCGATGGCGGTGATGGGGTCTTCACTGGGTGGCTTCTACGCCCGCTGGTGGGCGCTGCACACCGGCAGCCGCGCCGTGCTGCTCAACCCGGCGGTGCACCCCGCGCGAGACCTGGCGCGGCACGTGGGCCAACAAACCAGTTGGCACGACCCGAGCGAGCGCTTCGACTTTTCGCCCGCCTACGTGCAAGAGCTGGAAACCCTGGAGGCCAACATCGAGCGCCTGGCCGCCACCCGGCCCGCCACCACGCAGACGCAGTTGGCGGTGATCGCCAAGGGCGATGAAGTGCTGGACTGGCGCGAGATGCTGGGCTTCTGCGCCGGCGGGCAAGTGCGCCTGCTGGAAGGGGGCGACCACGCCATCAGCGACTTCGCCGAGCACCTGGACGCGGTGATGCGCTTCATCGACCCTGTCTGAGCGCGTGGGACAATTCGGCTCATGCACATTTTGTTTGACGAGGCCGGCAAATTCCTCACCGGCCGATTGATGTCCGAGGCCGACAGCTCGATGCAAGTCGAGCTCGATTCGGGCAAACGCGTGAAGGTCAAGGCCGCCAATGCGCTGCTGCGCTTCGAGAAGCCCGCCGCCAGCGAGCTGATGGCCCAGGCCACTGCCCTGTCCGCTTCCATGGAGCTGGAACTGGCCTATGAATTCGCGCCCGAAGACGAGTTCGGCTTTGCCGACCTGGCGCGCGAGTACTTCAGCGCCCAGGCCACCTCGGTGGAGCAGGCCGCCACGCTGATGTGCCTGCAAGGCGCCCCGCACTATTTCCGCCGCGCGGGCAAAGGCCGCTTCAAGAAAGCGCCGCCCGAGATCGTGGCGCAGGCCCTGGCGGCCATCGAGAAGAAAAAGCAGGTCCAGGCCCAGATCGACACCTGGGCGGCCGAGCTGGTGGCCGGCCAATGCCCTGAGCCCGTGCGTGAGCAGCTCTACCGCATCCTGTTCAAGCCCGACAAGAACGCCCCTGAGTACAAGGCCGTGGTGGAAGCCGCGCGCCAGGCCCACGCCGCCCCGTTGGACCTGCTGCAAAAGGCCGGCGCCATCACCAGCGCCTACCAGTTCCACTGGCAGCGCTTTCTGTTCGAGCAATTCCCCAAGGGAACCGGCTTCCCGCCGCTGCAGGCCCCCGCCATCACCGACGAGCTGCCGCTGGCCCCGGTGGAGGCCTTCTCCATCGACGACTCGGCCACCACCGAAATCGACGACGCGCTCTCGCTGCAAGGCCTGGGCAGCGGCACGGTGACCGTGGGCATCCACATCGCCGCCCCCGGCCTGGTGGTGGCACCCGACAGCCCCATCGACGCCGTGGCCCGCACTCGCCTGTCCACGGTGTACATGCCGGGCCACAAAATCACCATGCTGCCCGACGAGGTGGTCAACGCCTACACGCTGGAGGCCGGCCGCCCCTGCCCCGCCGTGTCGCTGTACGTGCGCTTCGACGAAGCCACGCTGGCAGTGCTGGACAGCCGCACCGCGCTGGAGCGCGTGCCTATTGCCCACAACCTGCGCCACGACCGCCTTGACCACCTCATCACCGAGGCTTGGCTTAATGGCGAACCCTCGGCCAATGCCGACGCCGAGATCACCGCGCTGCAGCCCTCGCTGGCCTTCCTGTTCCGGCTGGCCAAGCACCTCAAGGCCCAGCGCGAGGTGGCGCGCGGCAAGCCCGAAACCTTCACCCGCCCCGACTACACCTTCAAGCTCGACGGCGTCGTGGGCAGCGAACCGGCCGGCGATGAGCGCGTGATCATCGGCACGCGCTCACGCGGCGCCCCGCTGGACCTGATGGTGGCCGAGGCCATGATCCTGGCCAACAGCACCTGGGGCCAGTGGCTGGCCGACAGCGGCGTGCCCGGCATTTATCGCAGCCAGGCCAGCCTGCTGCCGGGGGTGAAGGTGCGCATGGGCACCAAGGCCCAGCAGCACGCCGGCCTGGGCGTGAAGTGCTACGCCTGGAGCACCTCGCCCCTGCGCCGCTATGTGGACCTGGTGAACCAGTGGCAAATCATTGCCTGCGCGCGCCACGGCAAAACCGCCGCGCTGGCCGCGCCCTTCAAGCCCAAGGACGCCAGCCTGTTCTCGGTGATCAGCGCCTTCGACGCCGCCTACACCGCCTACAACGGCTTCCAGAACGGCATGGAGCGCTACTGGACGCTGCAGTACCTGCGGCAGAACGCCATCACCGAGCTGCACGCCACCCTCATCAAGGACAACCTGGTGCGCGCCGACACCCTGCCCCTGGTGCTGCCGGTGCTGGGCGCCGACGGCTTGCCGCGCGGTGCCCGCGTGATGGTGCGCCTGGGCGAGATCGACGACATCACGCTGGAGATCAGCGGCACCGTCACCGAGCGCCTGGACGAGCCACTGGAAAGCGCCGACGAACTGGCGGACGAGGCCGAGGAAGACGAGGCCCTGGCCGCGCCGCTGGCGCTGGCCATCGACGTGAACGAGGCCGATGCTGCTGCCGCGACGCCGGCCGCACCCGCCGACAACGGATAATCGCCGCGTGAAAACGGGCCTGACGCACCTGAAAAACCTGAGCACGCTGCAGTGGGCGCTGGGCGCCTCGCTGCTGGTGCATGGGGCCTTGCTGACGGTGCGTTTCGTCAACCCCGAGGGCTTCAACCGCGTGTTCCAGGACACGCCGCTGGAAGTCATTCTGGTCAACGCCCGCGGCGACCAGCGCCCGGAGAAGGCCACCGCCATCGCCCAGGCCTCGCTGGCCGGTGGCGGCGAGGCCCAGCGCGGCCGCGCCACCTCGCCCCTGCCGCCTTCGGCCACTGCCCGCCTGGGCGACACGCCCGAAGAAGACCAGCGCCGGATCGAGGCACTGAAGGAACAACAAACCCGCCTGCTGGCCCAGGTCAAGCGGGCGCTGGCCACCCTGCCACCGCCTGACCTCGCCAGCGACGCGCCCAGCCAGGAGGCGGTGCAGCGCGAAGAGAAGCGCCGGGCGCTGGTGAAGATCCTGGCCGAGATCGAGAAGCGCATCAACGAAGAGAACGCGCGGCCCAAGAAGCGCTATGTCAGCCCGGCCACGCGCGAGGCGGTGTACGCCATCTACTACGACGAATTGCGCCGCAAGATCGAAGAGCGCGGCACCAGCAACTTCCCCGAGGTGAACGGCCGCAAGCTCTATGGCGAGCTGACCATGGTCATCACCGTCAACCACAACGGCCAGGTGCTCGACACCGAGGTGGTGCAAGGCTCGGGCATCAACCCGCTGGACCGGCGCGCCGAGGCCATCGTGCGCGGCCTGAGCTTTGGCACCTTCAACGAGGCCATGCGCCGCCAGGCCGACCAGATCGTGGTGGTCTCGCGCTTCCGCTTCACCCGGGAGGACGGCTTGCAGACCCAACTCTCTGCCCAGTGAGGACGGCGCATGCGATCCCTGGGCCGCTGGGTGTTGTGGGTGTTGCTGGCAGGCGTGGCCCTGCAGCTGGTGTTTCTGGGCCGCATCGCGCTGATGGCCGTGGTGGACCCGCAAAGCACCGCCTTCCAGCGCTCCGAGGCCTGGCGCATTGCCGTGCAGAGCGCCACCGACCCCAAGGCCGACTGGCGCTGGCGCCAGCGCTGGGTGCCGGGTGAGCAGATCAGCCCCCACCTCAAGCGCGCCGTGATCGCCTCGGAAGACGCCGGCTTCGCCAGCCACGGCGGCGTGGAATGGGAGGCCATTCAGGGCGCCTGGCAGAAAAACGAACGCCGCCAGCAGATCGCCGAGCAGCGCGCCGCGCGCAACCCCAACCGCCCCGTGCGCGAGCCCAAGATCGTGGGCGGCTCCACCATCACCCAGCAACTGGCCAAGAACCTGCTGCTCTCGGGCGAGCGCCAGCTCTGGCGCAAAGGCCAGGAACTGGTGCTGGCCCTGATGCTGGAGGCGCTGCTGAGCAAGGAGCGCATCCTGGAGATTTACCTCAACAGCGTGGAATGGGGCGAAGGCGTGTTCGGCGCCGAGGCCGCCGCGCAGCGCTACTTTGGCAAGCCCGCCAGCCGCCTGAGCGCCTATGAGGCCGCCCGCCTGGCCGTGATGTTGCCCAGCCCCAAGTTCTTCGAAACCCGCCAGGGCTCGGCCTACCTGGCCCGGCGCACCGGCACCATCGTCGCGCGCATGGGCGCGGTGGCCCTGCCATGAGGGCTGGCAAATGAAGTGGGCCGCTCGCCTGGTGGGGGCCCTGCTGCTGGGCTTCGTGCGCCTGCTCACCGGGGCACAAGCGCGCTGGCATGGTTGCCCGCCCAAGGCCGAGCAGCGCATCTACTTCGCCAACCACCAGAGCCACGCCGACCTGGTGCTGATCTGGGCCGCCCTGCCCACCGAGCTGCGCGCCATCACCCGGCCGATTGCCGCCAAAGACTACTGGACCGCCTCGCGCCTGAAGCGCTGGATCACCACCGAGGTGTTCAACGCCGTGTACGTAGAGCGCGAGCGCAAGGGCGACGAAGACCCGCTGGCGCCGCTCATTGAGGCGCTGGACAAGGGCGACTCGCTCATTCTGTTTCCCGAGGGCACGCGCGGCCACGCCGAAGACCCGCAGCCCTTCAAGAGCGGGCTCTACAATCTGGCGCGCCGGTTCCCCGAGGTGGTGCTGGTGCCGGCCTGGATTCACAACGTGCAGCGCGTCATGCCCAAGGGCGAGGTGGTGCCGGTGCCGGTGTTGTGCTCGGTGACGTTTGGCGCGCCGCTGGCCCTGGGCCCCGACGAGGACCGCACCGCCTTCCTGGCCCGTGCGCGAGAGGCCGTGATGGCCTTGCGGGAGGTGTGATGGTCAGCTTTCTGCGCCACCTCACCCCCAGTGAACAGGTCAGCCTGCTGTTCGTGCTGGTGTTCGGCCTGCTGGCGCTGGCCAGCGCCGCGCACCTGCTCGTGACGCTGCGCGATGGTGACGCCGACGAGGCCCTGTCGCGCCGCCGCCAAGACGAGCGCCTGTTGCTGCGCCACTCGTGGGCCATGGCCATCGTGTTCTGGTGCGCCTGGGTCTGGGGCGCGGGCATGGCGGTGGTGCTGTTCGGGCTGGTGTCGTTCTTTGTGCTGCGCGAGTTCATCAGCGCCTCGCCCACCCGCCGGGCCGACCACCGCAGCCTGGTGCTGGCCTTCTTCGTGGTGCTGCCGGCGCAGTTCGCCCTGGTGTGGACGCGCCAAGCCGATCTGTTCACCGTGTTCATTCCGGTTTACGTGTTCATCGCCCTGCCCGTGGTCAGCGCCCTGCGCGACGACCCGCAGCGCTTTCTGGAGCGCAGCGCCAAGCTGCAGTGGGGCATCATGGTTTGCGTCTATGGCCTGAGCCACGTACCGGCCCTTTGGCTGCTGGACTTCCGCGGCTGGACCGGGCAAAACGAGTTCCTGGTGTTCTTTCTGGTGGCGGTGGTGCAGACCTGCATGCTGGTGCAGCATGTGGCCTCGCGTGGTGAGGTGCCCTCGGTGGCCCCGGCCATCAGCCGCAGTTTCCACTGGCGCGGCTTGGCGCTGGGCTTGCTGGCGGGCGCGTTCGTGGGCGCCCTGCTCTCGGGCCTCACCCCCTTCAAGCCCCTGCCCGCGGTGGCCATGGCGCTGGTGGCCTGCGCGGCGGGCAGCCTGGGGCACCTGGTGATGAAGGCCATCAAGCGCGACCGCGGCATCACCCACTGGGGCCTGGAGGGCCGATCGGTCACGGGCGCGGGCGGCCTGCTCGACCGGGTGGATGCGCTGTGCTTCGCCGCCCCGGTGTTTTTTCACTCTGTTCGCTGGAACTTCGGCTGATGAGAATCTTGGGCATTGACCCCGGCCTGCAATGCACCGGCTTTGGCGTGATCGACGCTGAGGGCGGCCACCTGCACTACGTGGCCAGCGGCACCATCCAGACCGACCCGAAAGACCGTGGCCTGCTGCCAGCGCGGCTGAAGGTGCTGTTTGAGGGCATCACCGAGGTGATCTCGCGTTACCAGCCCGACGCTTCAGCCTGCGAAATCGTGTTCGTGAACGTGGACGCGCAGGCCACCCTGAAGCTGGGCCAGGCGCGCGGCGCCTGCCTGACCGCGCTGGTAATGGGCGGCCTGCCGGTGGCCGAGTACACCGCGCTGCAGTTGAAAAAGGCCGTGGTCGGCTATGGCCACGCCACCAAGCCGCAGATGCAGGAAATGGTGAAGCGCCTGCTCAAGCTGCCCGGCTTGCCCGGCAAAGACGCGGCCGACGCCTTGGGCCTGGCCATCGTGCACGCGCAGGTGAGCCGCACCACCTTGGCCATGGGCGGCGAGCTGCAGGCCCGTGCCCACGCGGCCTACAAGGGCGGCAGAAGTTATTGAGCGGTGCGACGCCTCAGAGCAGGCGCTCGAGCACCAACACGCCAAAGAAGCCCAGGGCGGCGATCACCGTCCACTTCAGGATGACGATGCCCCAGCGGCGGTAGTGCGGCCGGCCGGTGCCAATGTAGAAGGTGAAGCACACGCCAGCGGCCAGCAGCAGCAGAAAAATGGTCCAGCGAAACAGCAGCATGGTGGGGTCTTCTGGCAGGGCTCAGCCCACCATCACCAGGCTGGGGCCAACTGGGCGAAGCCCTTGGGCGCCTCGCGGTCTTGCGCGAAGGTGACGATCTCGTAGGCGTCGGGCCGGGCCAGCAGGGCGTGCAGCAACTGGTTGTTCATGGCGTGGCCGCTGCGGAAGGCGCTGTAGGCCGCCAGCAAGGGCTTGCCCACCACATAGAGGTCGCCCATGGCGTCCAGTATCTTGTGCTTCACGAACTCGTCGCCGTAGCGCAGGCCGTCGGCGTTGAGCACCTTCACGTCGTCCATCACGATGGCGTTGTCCAGCCCGCCGCCCAGGGCCAGGCCGTGCGAGCGCATCATCTCAACGTCGCGGGTGAAGCCGAAGGTGCGGGCCCGGGCGATCTCGCGCGAGTAATTGCCGGTGCCCAGGTCGAACTCGACCCGCTGGCCGGTGGAGTTCACCGCCGGGTGATCGAACTCGATCTCGAAACTGAGCTTGAAGCCATGGTACGGCTCCAGCCGCGCCCACTTCAGGCTGCGCCCCTCGCCTTCGCGCACCTCCACCGGCTTGGTCACGCGAATGAAGCGCTTGGGCGCCTTCTGCGTGACGATGCCCGCGCTTTGCAGCAGGTAGACAAAAGAGGCCGACGAGCCATCGAGGATGGGCACCTCTTCGGCGGTGATGTCCACCATCAGGTTGTCGATGCCCAGGCCCGCGCAGGCACTCATCAGGTGCTCGATGGTGTGCACCTTGGCGCCGCCGTTGGCGATGGTGGACGCCAGCCGCGTGTCGCTCACGGCCTGCGTGTTCACCGGAATCTCCACCGGCTCGGGCAAGTCCACGCGGCGAAACACGATGCCGGTGTCGGGCGCGGCCGGGCGCAGCGTCAACTCCACCCGCTGACCGCTGTGCAGGCCGACACCGACCGCCTTGGTCAGGGATTTGAGGGTACGTTGCGCAAGCATCCCGAGAATTTTAGTTCCCCCCTGCGCGGCTGTCGCCGCTTCCCCCCAAAAGGGGGACGGAGCCTAAGGTCTGGCAAAGCCAGCCCTGCGTCTCCCCTGGGCAAAACCACTTCTCCGGCGCGCGTGCCCGAACCGAGGGATGCCGTGGAACCGGCTTCGCCGGGCCACGGGCATCGTCCCCCCGTGGGGGGAAGCGGCGACAGCCGCGCAGGGGGGAGGCCGATTTCAATCGGCTTGCTTGCGAAGGAAGGCCGGAATCTCGAAATCGTCCATGCCGCCCGAGGCCAGCGCGTCCACCTTGGCCGCGGCCTGGGTGCGGTTGGTGCGCCAGACGCTGGGCACGGCCATGCCCTGGTAGTCGGGCTGGCTGGACACGCTGCCAGCGCCCGGGCCACCCACGGCGGCGCTGACGGTGGGCACGTTGAAGGGCACGTTGTCGGTACCGGTGCGCAGCACCTGCAGCGGCGGGGCGGTGCGGCGGGCGCCTTGGCGCGACAGGCCGGTGGCCACCACGGTGACGCGCATTTCGTCGCCCAGGCTGTCGTCGTAGGCGGCACCGTAGATGACGTGCGCTTCCGGCGAGGCGTAGGCGCGGATGGTGTTCATTGCCAGCTTCGATTCCGACAACTTGAGCGAGCCCTTGGCGGCGGTGACCAGCACCAGCACGCCCTTGGCACCCGAGAGGTCGATGCCTTCGAGCAGCGGGCAGGCCACGGCCTGCTCGGCGGCGATGCGGGCGCGGTCCGGGCCGGCCGCGGTGGCGGTGCCCATCATGGCCTTGCCGGGCTCGCCCATCACGGTGCGCACGTCTTCGAAGTCAACGTTGACGTTGCCGTACTCGTTGATGATCTCGGCGATGCCGCCCACGGCGTTCTTCAGCACGTCGTTGGCCTGGGCGAAGGCTTCGTCTTGCGTGATGTCGTCGCCGTACACCTCGAGCAGCTTCTCGTTGAGCACCACGATCAGCGAGTCGACGTTGGCTTCCAGCTCGGACAGGCCGCTGTCGGCGTTGGTCATGCGGCGGCCGCCTTCCCAGTCGAAGGGCTTGGTGACCACGCCCACGGTGAGGATGCCCATTTCCTTGGCCACGCGGGCGATCACGGGCGCCGCACCGGTGCCGGTGCCGCCGCCCATGCCGGCGGTGATGAAGAGCATGTGCGCGCCGTCGATGGCTTCGCGGATCTGGTCCACGGCCATTTCGGCGGCCTCGCGGCCCTTCTCGGGCTTGCTGCCGGCGCCCAGGCCGGTCTGGCCGAGCTGGATCACCTTGTGCGCCGCGCTGCGGCTCAGCGACTGGGCGTCGGTGTTGGCGCAAATGAACTCAACGCCTTGCACGTTGCGGGCAATCATGTGCTCGACGGCGTTGCCGCCGCCACCGCCCACGCCGATCACCTTGATCTGGGTGCCTTGGTTGAATTCTTCCACTTCGATCATTTCGATGGTCATGTGAACGCTCCTTTGTTGTGTCGGTTGGCCACTGGGCCTGAGATGCTGGGAATGGGGTCGGATCGGAACTCGGTTCTTGCCCTGAGGGGCGGGCGGCGGGTCATCCTGGGGGACCGGTGCCTTGGGAGCACCGTCCTCGGTGGAGGGCCTGGCGCCGTGCCAGCCAGCACAGGCCAGGGGGGCGGGCGTAGGGAATGGGCCGGTTCATCAGAAGGTCCCCACGAACCAGTTTTTCACCCGCTCGAAAGCGCCTTGCACCGAGCCGGCCTTCTGCGCCACCTTGTGGCCGCGCACGCGGGCCAGCCGCGCCTCTTCCAGCAAGCCCATGACGGTGGCCGCGCGGGTCTGGGCCACCATGTCGGACAGGGCGCTGGCGTAGTTCGGCACGCCGCGGCGCACCGGCTTGAGAAAAATGTCTTCGCCCAGCTCGACCATGCCGGGCATCACCGCGCTGCCGCCGGTGAGCACGATGCCCGAGGACAGCATTTCCTCGTGGCCCGAGTCGCGCACCACCTGCTGCACGAGCGAGAAGATTTCCTCCACGCGCGGCTCGATCACGCCGGCCAGGGCCTGGCGGCTGAGCATGCGCGGGCCGCGATCGCCCAGGCCGGGCACCTCGACTTGCTGGTCAGGGTCGGCCAGCAGTTGCTTGGCGCAGCCGCTCTCGACCTTGATGTCCTCGGCGTCCTTGGTGGGGGTTCGCAGCGCCATGGCGATGTCGCTGGTGATGAGGTCGCCCGCGATGGGGATGACCGCCGTGTGGCGAATGGCGCCGCCAGAGAAGATGGCCACGTCGGTGGTGCCGGCGCCAATGTCCACCAGCGCCACGCCCAGCTCCTTTTCATCGTCGGTGAGCACGGACTGGCTGCTGGCCAGCGGGTTGAGCATGAGCTGGTCCACCTCAAGGCCGCAGCGGCGCACGCACTTGATGATGTTCTCGGCCGCGCTCTGCGCACCGGTGACGATGTGCACCTTGGCCTCCAGGCGGATGCCGCTCATGCCGATGGGCTCTTTCACCTCCTGGCCATCGATCACGAATTCCTGCGGCTCGACCAGCAGCAGGCGCTGGTCGGTGGAAATGTTGATGGCCTTGGCGGTCTCGATCACGCGGGCCACGTCGGCCGGGGTGACCTCGCGGTCCTTGATGGCCACCATGCCGCTGCTGTTGATGCCGCGGATGTGGCTGCCGGTGATGCCGGTGTAGACGCGGGCGATGCGGCAGTCGGCCATCAGCTCGGCCTCTTTGAGGGCCTGCTGAATGCTTTGCACCGTGGCGTCGATGTTCACGACCACGCCACGCTTGAGGCCGTGGCTGGCCGCCACGCCCAAGCCAGCGAGCTTGAGCGCTCCGTTGGCCTGCACCTCGGCCACCACCACCATGATCTTGGCGGTGCCGATGTCCAGTCCGACGACGAGGTCCTTGTATTCCTTGGCCATGATGGGATGCGTGCTTAGCGTTTGGGTTTAGCGGGGGTGTTCTTGGGTGGCTCGGCCAGCGTGGTCACGCCACGCATGCGCAGGGCGTAGCCATTGGGGTAGCGCAGGTCCACCGATTGCAGGGCGGTGGGGTAGCGCTGGGTGAGTTGGGCCAGCGTGGCGGTGAAGCGGTGCAGGCGGGCCAGCAGTTCGTCGGGCGACCCGCGGCCCAGCTCCATCACGGCGCCGCTGTCCAGTCGGGCGCGCCAGCTGCCGCGCTCGGTGAGTTCCAGGCGCTCCAGGTTCAGCTCGAAGCGCTCCAGCTCGGGGCGCAGGCGCTGGTAGAGCGCCAGGATGTGGGCCGACTCTTCTTTCGGCCCAGCCAGTTCGGGCAGGGCATCGCTGTCGTCGGGGCTGGCCTCGAAAACCTCGCCCTGGGTGTTGACCAGTTGGCCCGAGCCGCTCTGGCCCCACCAGGCCACGGCCTGGTGCTCTTCCAGCGTGACGCGCAGGCGGTTGGGGAACTCGCGCTGCACCACGGCCTTGCGCACCCAGGGCGCTTGCTCGAACAGCTCGCGCACCTGCTGCAGGTCCAGCGTGAGGAAACTCGCCGAGAACTGCGTCTTCATGCGCGTGCCCAGGTGGGCGCGCAGGCCCACGGCGCTTTGGTGCGTCACGTCACCGTGCACCGAGATGCCCTTGAGCGCCCACGCCGGGTGGCGCACCGCCCAGGTGCCCAGCGCCCCCAGGCTGAGCAGGACGAACGCGCCCAGCAGAAGCTGGGTGGCCAGGGCCATCAGCTTCACGTCCAGGGGCAGTTCGGTGCTCGACATGGTGGTGTGGGTTGGGGTGGGCTCAGGCGGCGTTGTCCAGGCTGGCGCTGGCCAGCACGCGCAGGCACAGGTCTTCGTAGCTCAGGCCGGTGGCGCGGGCCGACATGGGCACCAGCGAATGGCCGGTCATGCCAGGCGAGGTGTTGATTTCCAGCAGGTAGGGCTTGCGGCTGGCGGCGTCGATCATCACGTCGGCGCGGGCCCAGCCGCGGCAGCCCAGGGTGCGGAAGGCCTTGAGCACCAGGGCCTGGATGGCGGCCTCTTCGCCCTCGGGCAGGCCGCAGGGCACGAGGTACTGCGTGTCGTCGGTGAAGTACTTGTTCTGGTAGTCGTAGTTGCCACCCGGGGCCACGATGCGGATCACCGGCAACGCACGCGCCTGCTCGTCGGTGCCCAGCACCGGGCAGGTGACCTCGTCGCCGGCGATGAACTGCTCGCACATCACCATCGGGTCTTGGCCGGCGGCCAGCTCGTAGGCGGCGGCGCACTGCTCGGCGCTGGTGACCTTGGTGAGGCCGATGGTGGAACCTTCGCGCACGGGTTTCACGATCATGGGCGAGCCCAGGGCCTCGAAGGCGGCGCGGGTTTCAGCGGCGCTGTGCACCTGGCGCCAGGCCGGCGTGGGCAGGCCCTCGGCCAGCCAGATGCGCTTGGTCATGAGCTTGTCCATGGCCACGCTGGAGGCCATCACGCCCGGGCCGGTGTAGGGAATGCCCAGCAGCTCCAGCGCGCCTTGCACCGTGCCGTCTTCGCCGAAGCGGCCGTGCAGGGTGATGAAGCAGCGCGCGAAGCCCTCGCGCTTGAGGTCGCACAGGTCGCGCTCGGCGGGATCGAAGGCGTGGGCGTCCACGCCCTTGGCACGAAGGGCGGCCAGCACGCCTGTGCCGGACATGAGGGAGATGTCGCGCTCGGCGGAGCGGCCGCCCATGAGGACGGCGACCTTGCCCAGCGTGGTTGGATCAATGACTTGAGTTTCCATGGTCGTCAGGCGGGAATCTGTTGTGCGCGTTCGATGATCTGGCCGGCCACGGCGCCAATGGAGCCCGCGCCCATGCACAGCACCACGTCGCCGTCGCGAGCGTTGTCCAGCACGGCCTGGGGCATGGCGGCAATGTCGTCCACGAACACCGGCTCTACCTTGCCGGCCACGCGCAGGGCGCGGGCCAGCGAGCGGCCGTCGGCGGCGACGATGGGCGCTTCGCCAGCGGCGTACACCTCGGCCAGCAGCACGGCGTCGGCCTGGCCGATCACCTTCACGAAATCTTCAAAGCAGTCGCGGGTGCGGCTGTAGCGGTGCGGCTGGAAGGCCAGCACCAGGCGGCGGCCAGGGAAGGCGCCGCGAGCGGCGGCCAGGGTGGCGGCCATTTCCACCGGGTGGTGGCCATAGTCGTCCACCACGGTGCAGTGCCCGCCGCTGGGCAGCGCGGCGTCGCCGTAGCGCTGGAAGCGCCGGCCCACGCCCTTGAACCCGGCCAGGGCGCGCAGCACGGCGTCGTCGGGCACGCCCAGTTCCACCGCGATGCCGATGGCCGCCAGGGCGTTGAGCACGTTGTGCTGGCCCGGCAGGTTGAGCACCACGTCCAGGTCGGGGAGCTGCACGCCGTTGCGGCGCTGCACGGTGAAGTGCATCTGCGTGCCCACGGCGCGCACGTGGGTGGCGCGCACCTGGGCGTCTTCGCTCAGGCCGTAGCTGGTGATGGGGCGGGCGATGGCGGGCAGCAGTTCGCGAATGGCGGGGTCGTCCACGCAGACCACGGCCGCGCCGTAGAAGGGCATCTTGTGCAGGAAATCGACGAAGGCCTGCTTGAGACGGCCGAAGTCGTGGCCGTAGGTGTCCATGTGGTCGGCGTCGATGTTGGTGACCACGGCCAGCACCGGCAGCAGGTTGAGGAAGGACGCATCGGACTCGTCGGCCTCGACCACGATGTACTCGCCCGAGCCCAGTTGCGCGTTGGCGCCGGCGCTGTTCAGGCGCCCGCCGATCACGAAGGTGGGGTCCAGCCCGGCCTCGGCCAGCACGCTGGCCACCAGGCTGGTGGTGGTGGTCTTGCCGTGCGTGCCGGCAATGGCCACGCCCTTCTTCATGCGCATCAGCTCGGCCAGCATCACCGCGCGCGGCACCACCGGCACCAGCTTGGCGCGGGCGGCCAGCACCTCGGGGTTGTCGGCCTTCACCGCCGTGGAGGTGACGATGGCGTCTGCCCCCGCGATGTAAGAGGCCTCGTGGCCCATGAACACCTCGGCGCCCAGCGCCTGCAGGCGGCGCGTGGTGGCGCTTTCGCCCAGGTCGCTGCCCGTGATGCGGTAGCCCATGTTGAGCAGCACCTCGGCGATGCCGCTCATGCCGGCGCCCCCGATGCCCACGAAATGGATGTGGCGGATGGCGTGTTTCATTCGGTCCTGACTTTCGCTAGTTGAGCGCACGCGGCCACCACGGCGGCCACGGCCTCGGTCTTCTCTTGTTGCTTGGCCCGCTCGGCCATGTGCAGCAACTGCTCGCGACTCACGCCTTGCAACAGCGCGGCCAGCTTCTCGGGCGTGAGGCCGGCCTGCGGCTCCAGCCACGCGGCGCCGGCGTCCACCAGGAAGCGGGCATTGGCCGTCTGGTGGTCGTCCACCGCGGCCGGGAAAGGCACGAACACGGCGGCCGCGCCCACGGCGGCGATTTCGGTGACGGTGCTGGCCCCCGCGCGGCCCACGATGAGGTCGGCCTCGGCAAAGGCGCGCGCGGTGTCGTCAATGAATGGCGTGAGTTCGGCCTGCACGCCGGCCTCGGCGTAGTTCGCGCGCAGGGCGTCGATCTGCTTCTCGCCGCTCTGGTGGGTGACGATGGGCCGCTGCTCGGCCGGGATCAGCGCCAGCGCCTGCGGCACCACGCGGTTCAGGGCCTGTGCGCCCAGGCTGCCGCCCACCACCAGCAGGCGCAGCGGGCCGCTGCGGCCGGCGAAGCGCTCGGCCGGCGTGGCCTGTTGCAGAAAAGCCTGGCGCAGGGGGTTGCCCACCCAGGTGCTCTTGGGCAGCGCATGGGGGAAGGCGGTGAACACCCGGTCGGCCACACCGGCCAGCACCTTGTTGGCCATGCCCGCCACCGAGTTCTGCTCGTGCAGCACCAGCGGCTTGCCCAGCAGCACACCCATCATGCCGCCGGGGAAGGTGATGTAGCCGCCCAGGCCCACCAGCACGTCGGGCTTCACGCGGCGCACCACCTGAATGCTCTGCCAGAAGGCGCGCAGCAGGCGCAGCGGCAGCAGCGCCAGCGTGAGCACGCCCTTGCCGCGCACGCCGCCGAAATCGATGGTTTCCAGCGCGAAGCCGCGCGGCGGCACCAGGCGGCTTTCCATGCTGCCGGGCGCGCCCAGCCAGTGCACGCGCCAGCCGCGCTCGCGCAGGGCCTCGGCCACGGCCAGGCCTGGGAAGATGTGGCCCCCGGTGCCACCGGCCATGATCAGGGCGCAAGGTTGGCGGGTGGCGCTCATGCCCGGCCTCCCTTCATCAACTGTCTGTTCTCATAGTCGATGCGCAAGACGATGGCCAGCGCCATCATGTTGAGCAGAATGGCCGAGCCGCCGTAGCTCATGAACGGCAGCGTCAGGCCCTTGGTGGGCAAGGCGCCCAGGTTCACGCCAATGTTGATGAAGGCCTGGAAGCCGAACCACAGGCCCACGCCCTGCGCCACCAGACCCGAGAACACCTGGTCCAGCGCAATGGCCTGGCGGCCGATGTGCATGATGCGGCGGGTGAGCCACAGGAAGAGACCGATCAGGGTGAGCACGCCCAACAGGCCGAACTCTTCGCCGATGACGGCCAGCAAGAAGTCGGTGTGCGCCTCGGGCAGCCAGTGCAGCTTCTCGACGCTGCCGCCCAGGCCCACGCCGAACAGCTCGCCTCGGCCAATGGCAATCAGCGCGTGCGAGAGCTGGTAGCCCTTGCCCAGCGCGTGCTCTTCGCTCCAGGGGTCGAGGTAGGCAAAGATGCGCTCGCGGCGCCACTCGCTCATCAAGATCATGAGCGCGAAGGCGGTCACGGCCAGCGCGGCGATCAGGAAGAACATGCGCGCGTTCACGCCACCCAGGAACAGGATGCCCATGGCGATGACCACGATCACCATGAAGGCGCCCATGTCGGGCTCGGCCAGCAGCAGCATGCCCACCACCACCACCGCCACGCCCATGGGCGCCACGGCTTTGAAGAAGCGCTCCTTCACGTCCATCTTGCGCACCATGTAGTCGGCTGCGTAGAGCAGCACGGCCAGCTTGGCCAGCTCGGAGGGCTGGAAGTTCATCACGCCCAGCGAGATCCAGCGGCGTGCGCCGTTGACGCCCTTGCCGATGAAGGGAATGAGCACCAGGATCAGCAGCAGCAGGGCCGTGGCGAACAGCCAGGGGGCGTATTTCTCCCAGCTGCGCATGGGCATCTGGAAAGTGAGCAGCGCGGCGATCAGGCCGATGGCGATCGAGAGCGCATGGCGCACCACGAAGTGGGTGTGGGCGTAGTTGCCGAAGCGTGGGTTATCGGGCAGCGCGATGGAGGCCGAATACACCATCACCAGCCCCCAGGCCAGCAGGGCCACCGCCACCCACAGCAGGGGTTGGTCGAAGCCGAGTTCGCGCACGGCCACGCTCTGCGTGCCCGCGTACGTGCGGCTGGACAAACGCACCGGCAGGCCATCGCTGCCCACGCCACCGGCGCCAGCGAGCTTGCGCCCGGGCACCAGGCCGGCCAGCCAGGCGCGCAGGCGCTGGCCCATGGGCTGGCTGGGGCTGCGGTTGGCGCGGCGCTCGCTCACAGGCCACCCTCCAGGCTTTGGCCGCGCTCGGCGGCGAGTTCGGCCACGGCGTCCACGAACACGCGGGCGCGGTGCACGTAGTTGTCGAACATGTCCAGGCTGGCGCAGGCGGGCGACATGAGCACGGCGTCGCCGGCATGGGCCAGGCGCGCGGCCACTTGCACCGCCTCGGGCAGGGTGGCGGCGTCTTCTTGCGGCACGTGGCGCTCGACCAGGGCCTCGCCCACGGCGGCGCGAATCTGCGGCGCGTCGCGGCCGATGTACACCACCGCTCGCGCGTGCTGGGCCAGGGGCTGGGCCAGGGGCGCGAAGTCTTGGCCCTTGCCGTCGCCACCCAGAATGACCACCAGGCGGCGCTCGGCCCCCAGGCCGCTCACAGCCGCCAGCGTGGCGCCCACGTTGGTGCCCTTGCTGTCGTCGAAGTACTCCACCTCGTCCACGATGCCCACCGGCTCCACCCGGTGCGGCTCGCCCCGGTAGTCGCGCAGGCCGTGCAGCATGGGCGCCAGCGGCGCGCCGGTGGAGGTGGCCAGCGCCAGGGCGGCCAGGGCATTGGCCGCGTTGTGGCGGCCACGGATGCGCAGTGCATCCACCGGCATCAGCCGCTGGAAATACAACTCGTCGGCGTCGGTGCTGCGGGTGCGCAGGCGGGTTTCGTCCACCGCGCGGGCGCGCACCAGCCAGCTCATGCCGTTGACCGATTCGATGCCCCAGTCGCCATTGCGGGTGGGCTCGTCCAGGCCGAAGGTGGCGTAGGCGCGGGCCGGCACCTGGCGGTTGCGGTTGGATACCTTCACCGTGACCAGGCCGGGCTTGAAGCCCATCACCACCGGGTCTTCGCGGTTGAGCACCATCAGCGCGCCGGTGCCGAACACCGCGGCCTTGGCCTGGGCGTAGGCGGCCATGCTGCCGTGCCAGTCGAGGTGGTCTTCGGTGATGTTGAGCACGGTGGCCGCGGTGGGCACGGCGTCCCAGGCGCCACCGGCCGTGCCATCAAGCTGGAAGCTGGAGAGTTCCAGCACCCACACGGTGGGCAGGTGCGGCGGTGCGGGCGGCTCGGGCGTGGGCGGGGTGATGAGCGGCTCGGCCGAGTCATCGGTGGATTCGTCGGCCGCGTCGTCGGTGGCGGGCAGGGGCTCGTCATCGGCCTCGGCGGGCTCGGCGCCGTGCATGGCGTCGGCTTCGGGCGCTTCAGGCGTTTCTGGCGCGGCGGGCTCGGCGGCCGGCGCGGCTTGCGCCTCTGCGGCGGCGCGCTCGTCGTCTTCGCGCTGGGCCACGGCCTCGGCGTCAAGCGCGGCCGAGAGCACGTCCAGCAAGGCGGGGCCGATGTTGCCGGCCAGGGCCACGCGCTCACCGGCGCGCTGCAACAGCAGGGCCGTGAGCGAGGTGACGGTGGTCTTGCCATTGGTGCCGGTGATGGCCAGCACCTTGGGGCGATAAGGGAAGCGCTCGCGCTGGCGCAGCTCGGCCAGGGCCTGGGCGAACAGGTCCAACTCGCCCACCACGGGCACGGCCTGGGCGTGCGCCCAGGCGTTCACCGCCTGCAGGCTGGCCGGGGCCAGGCCGGGGCTGCGGGCCACCAGGGCCCAGGGCGCGCGCGCCAGCAGGGATTCGTCAAAGGCGCCAGCCACGAAGGTGGCGCCCGGGCAGTCGCGCTGCAGGGTGGCCAGTTGCGGCGGGGCCTCGCGTGTGTCCGCCACGGTCACGTGGGCACCCTGGCGGGCGCACCAGCGCGCCATCGCCAAACCGGAGATGCCCAGGCCGAGGATGAGGACGTGCTGTTGGTTCATCGCCCCGTTCACCGCAGCTTCAACGACGACAGGCCCACCAGGCACAGCAGCATGGTGATGATCCAGAAACGCACCACCACCTGGGTCTCTTTCCAGCCCTTCTTCTCAAAGTGGTGGTGCAAGGGCGCCATCTGGAACAGGCGACGGCCCTGCCCGTAACGGCGCTTGGTGTACTTGAAGTAGCTCACCTGCAGCATCACCGACAGGGCCTCGACCACGAAGATGCCGCCCATGATGGCCAGCACGATTTCCTGGCGCACGATCACGGCGATGGTGCCCAGCGCGCCGCCCAGGGCCAGGGCACCCACGTCGCCCATGAACACCTGCGCGGGGTGGGTGTTGAACCACAGAAACGCCAGGCCGGCACCGGCCAGCGCGCCACAGAAAATGAGCAGCTCGCCCGCGCCGGGAATGTGCGGCAGCAGCAGGTAAGGCGCGAACACGGCGTTGCCGGTGACATAGGCGAACACGCCCAGGGCCGAGCCCACCATCACCACCGGCATGATGGCCAGACCGTCCAGGCCGTCGGTGAGGTTCACCGCGTTGCTGGCGCCCACGATGACCAGGTAGGTCATGATCACAAAGCCAGCCACGCCCAGGGGGTAGTTGATCTCTTTGAAGAAGGGCACCAGCAGGCCCGCCTGGGGCGGCATGTCCAGCGTGAAGCCCGAGGCCACCCAGTCCACGAACAGCTCCAGCACGCGCAGGTTGCTGGTCTCGGACACGGCGAACACCAGGTAGAAGGCGGCCACCAGGCCAATGACGGACTGCCAGAAGTACTTCTCGCGCGAGCGCATGCCCTCGGGATCTTTGCGCACCACCTTGCGCCAGTCGTCCACCCAGCCAATGGCGCCGAAGCCCAGCGTCACCAGCAACACGATCCACACGAAGCGGTTGCTCCAGTTGAACCACAGCAGCGTGGACAGGGCGATGGCAAACAGAATCAGCACGCCACCCATGGTGGGCGTGCCGCCCTTGCTCAGGTGGGTCTGCATGGCGTACTCGCGAATCGGCTGGCCGATCTTGAGCGCGGCCAGGCGGCGGATGAAGTACGGCCCGGCGGCCAGGCCCAGCACCAGCGCGGTCATGGCGGCCATCACCGCCCGGAAGGTCAGGTACTGGAAGACCCGCAGAAAGCCCAGATCGGGGAAGAGGCCTTGCAGCCAGAGGGCCAGGCTAGGCAGCATGAGAAGAATCCTTTGAATCGTTGGCCAGCGCCATCTGCGAGGCGCGCACCTGCAGGGCCTGCACCACGCGCTCCATGCGCATGAACCGCGAGCCCTTGACCAGCACGCTGCGAACGGCTGGCTCGGCGTTGACCACGCGATCGGCCATGGCCGGTGCCAGCGCGGCCACGTCGGCCCAGTGCGTGGGGGCAGGCTCGCCAGCGGCGCGCAGGGCGTCCACCGCGCGGGCCATGTGTTCACCGGCCACGTGCACGGCTTCGAGGCCGCGCGCCGCGGCGTGGCGCAGCACCTCCAGGTGGAAGGCCAGGCCTTGTTCGCCCACCTCGCCCATGTCGCCCAGCACCAGCAGGCGCGGGGCCGGCAGCTCGGCCAGCACATCCACGGCGGCGCGCATGGAGTCGGGGTTGGCGTTGTAAGTGTCGTCCACCAAGGTCACGGTGCGGCCCGGCAAGGCCAGCGCCAGTGCGCGGGAGCGGCCGCCCACCGGCTCGAAGGCCGCCAGGCCTTGCTCGATGGCGGAAAGGGGCACGCCCGCGGCCATGGCGCAGGCGGCGGCCGCCAGGGCGTTGCGCACGTTGTGGCGCCCGGCGATGCGCAGGCGCAACGAGAGCGGGCCTTGCGGGCTGCTGGCCTGCACCGCCCAGGCGCCGTCGGCCCAATGGGTCTCGGTGGCGCGCACGTCGGCGGTGGCGTCGGTGTCGCTGAAGGTGAGGCAGCGGCGCGGGCCGACCAGCTCGCGCCACACCCAGGTGTGCTCGTCGTCGCTGGGGAACACGGCCACGCCATCGGCCGGCAGGGCCGAGAGCACCTCGCCGTTCTCGCGGGCCACCGCCTCCACCGTGGCCATGAACTCCTGGTGCTCGCGCTGGGCGTTGTTCACCAGCGCCACGGTGGGCGCGGCCATGGTGGCCAGGCCGGCGATCTCGCCCGGGTGGTTCATGCCCAGCTCGACGACCGACAGGCGATGCGAGGAGTGCAGCCGCAACAGCGTGAGCGGCACACCGATGTCGTTGTTGAAGTTGCCTTGCGTGGCGTGCGCGCCCTCGCCCGCCGCGGCGCGCAGGATGCTGGCCACCATCTGCGTGACGGTGGTCTTGCCGTTGCTGCCGGTCACGGCGATCAGGGGCAACTTGAATTGCGCACGCCAGCGTGCCGCGAGTTCGCCCAGGGCGGCCAGGCTGTCGGGCACTTCCACGCCGGGCAGACCGGCCTCGGCCAAACCGCGCTGGGCGATGGCGGCCACCGCGCCGGCCTCACGGGCCTGGCGCAGGAAGTCGTGGGCATCGAAGCGTTCACCTTTGAGCGCCACGAACAGGTCACCGGCTTGCAGGCTGCGGGTGTCGGTGTGCACGCGGTCGACGTCGGCGGGCAGTTCGCCCACCACGCGGGCACCGCGAAGGGTCAACAGGAGTTGGGGCAAGGTCTTCATGCCTGCCCCCTGCGTTGGGCCAGCGCGGTGCGCGCCTGCTCGATGTCGGAGAACGGCGTCTTCACGCCCTGGATCTCCTGGTAGGTCTCATGGCCCTTGCCCGCGATCAGCACCACATCAGCAGCGCTGGCCTGCTGCACCGCCAGGGCAATGGCCTGGGCGCGGTCCACCACCACGCGAGCGGCATCGGGGCGGCTGAGGCCGGCCACCATCTGCCGCAGGATGGCCTGCGGGTCTTCGGAACGGGGGTTGTCGCTGGTGAGCACCACCTGCTGCGCGGCCCGCTCGGCCACGGCCGCCATCTTGGGGCGCTTGGTGGCGTCGCGGTCACCGCCGCAGCCGGCCACCACCCACAGCGCGCCACCGCGCCGGCTGGCCAGGGGTTGCACCGCTTCCAGGGCCTTTTCCAGGGCGTCGGGGGTGTGGGCGTAGTCCACCAGCACCAAGGGGGCGTCGGCGGCGTCGGGCTCGGCCTGCTCCATGCGGCCAGGCACCGGGGTCAGGCGCTCGCAGGCCATCACGGCCTGGGCCAGCGGCACATCCAGCGCGCGGGCCGCGGCGATCACGCCCAGCAAGTTGTGCACGTTGTAGCGGCCCACCAAGGGCAGGCTCAGGCGACGCTCGGTGGTCTCGGGCGAATGCGCGCCGCGCTCCACCACGGTGAAGGCCATGCCAGCGTGGGTGAATTCCAGGTCGCGTGCGCTCAAGCGGGCGTCGCCGTCAATGCCCACGGTCCAGAGATCAAGGTCGGTGTCGGCCAGGGACTGCCGCAGTTCAGCGCCACGCGGGTCGTCCACGTTGAGCACGGCGGCCTGCAAGCCCGTCCAGCGGAACAGCAGGGCCTTGGCGTCCCAGTAGGCCTGCATGCTGCCGTGGAAGTCGAGGTGGTCTTGCGTGAAGTTGGTGAACACCGCCACGCGGATCGAGGTGCCGTTCAGTCGCCCTTCCACCAGGCCGATGGACGAGGCCTCGATGGCGCAGGCGTCCAGCCCCTGGTCCACGAAATCGCGCAAGGTGGACTGGAACAGCACCGGGTCGGGCGTGGTCAGGCCAGTGGGCACCAGGCCGTCTTGCGGCCGGCCCACGCCCAGCGTGCCCACCACACCGGCCGGGTGGTCACAGGCCGAGAGCAATTGCGCCATCCACCAGGCGCTGGAGGTTTTGCCATTGGTGCCAGTGAAGGCCACCACGTCCAGGAAGGCGCTGGGGTGGCCGCACCAGGCCGCCGCGATGGCGCCCGCGCGGGCCTTGAGGCCTGGCACCGCCAGCACGCGCGGGTCGTCCAGGCCGAAGCCTTCGATGCCGTCGCGTTCGACCACGGCCACGGCAGCGCCGGCGTCCAGCGCATCGCGCACGAAGCGACGGCCGTCGGTGGCCGCACCGGGCCAGGCGATGAAGGCATCGCCCGGGCGCACCTGGCGGCTGTCGCAGCGCAGGGTGCCGGTGACGCTGGCGCGCAGCCAGGTGGCCACGGCATCGGGGTGAAGCAGGGTCTGAACCATCAGAACGACTCCTCCACCACGTCGCTCACGATCTGTGGCTTCACGTTCATGTCGGGCTGCACGCCCAGGATGCGCAAGGTCTGCTGCACGGTTTCGCTGAAAACAGGGGCGGCCACGATGCCGCCGTAAAACGACCCGGCCGTGGGCTCGTCCACCATCACCGCCACCACGATGCGGGGCTTGTCGATGGGGGCCAAACCCACGAACCAGCTGCGGTACTTTCGGTCTGCGTAGCCCTTGCCCTCTTGCTTGCGGGCCGTGCCGGTCTTGCCGCCCACCGAGTAGCCAATGGTCTGGGCACGGGTGGCGGTGCCGCCAGGGCCGGTGGCCATGGCCAACATCTGGCGCACTGCGATGGCCGTCTTGGGGGTGAAGACCTGCACGCCGGAGGCGGGCTGGTCGGACTTGATCAGGGTGAGCGGAATCAGCTCGCCGTCGCGGGCGAAGATGGTGTACGACTGCGCCATCTGGAACAGCGAGGCCGACAGGCCGTAGCCGTAGCTCATGGTGGCCTGCTCGATGGGGCGCCAGCTCTTGTAGGGGCGCAGGCGGCCCGACACCGCGCCCGGGAACGGCACCTGCGGCTTCTGACCGAAGCCGGCCTGGGCATAGGTTTCCCACATCTCGCGCGGGCTGAGCTGCATGGCGATCTTCACCGTGCCCACGTTGCTCGACTTCTGGATCACCTCGGCCACGGTCAGCACGTCGTAGGGGTGCGAGTCGTTGATGGTGGAACCACCGATGGTGATGCGACCGGGCGCGGTGTGAATGGGCGTGTCCGGCCGCACGATGCCCTTTTCCAGCGCCAGCGCGGTGATGAAGGGCTTCATGGTCGAGCCGGGCTCGAAGCTGTCGGTGAGCACGCGGTTGCGCAACTGCTCCCCGGTTAGGTTGCCGCGCCGGTTGGGGTTGTAGCTGGGGTAGTTGGCCAGGGCCAGCACCTCGCCGGTGAGGGTGTCGATCACGATCACGCTGCCGGCCTTGGCCTTGTGCAGCTGCACCGCGTCCTTGAGCTTCTGGTAGGCGAAGTACTGCACCTTGCTGTCGATGGACAGCTGCAGGTCAGGCCCGTCCACCGGCGGCACCACGTCGCGCACGTCTTCAATCACGCGCCCCAGGCGGTCTTTGATGACGCGGCGCGAGCCGTTCTTGCCGGCGAGCTTGTCGTTGAAGGTGAGTTCAACGCCTTCCTGGCCGCGGTCTTCCACGTTGGTGAAGCCCACCACGTGCGCAGCGGCCTCGCCCTCGGGGTACTGGCGCTTGTAGTCGCGGCGCTGGTAGATGCCCTTGATGTTGAGCGCCGCGATCTGCTTGGCAATGGGCTCGTCCACCTGGCGCTTCACCCAGACAAAGGTCTTGTCCTCGTCGCCCAGGCGCTTCTTCAAGTCGGCCAGTGGCATCTCCAGCAGCTTGGCCAGGTCGCGCAGCTTGGGGTCGGACTTGTCCACGTCTTCGGGAATCGCCCAGATGCTTTGTGCCACCACGCTGGAGGCCAACAGCAGGCCGTTGCGGTCCAGCACGCGGCCACGGTTGGCCGGCAGTTCCAGCGTGCGGGCAAAACGCACCTCGCCCTGGCGCTGGAAGAAATCGTTGCCGAACACCTGCACATAGGCCGCGCGCCCGGCCAGACCAGCAAAGGCCAGCGCCAGGCCGGCCACGATGAACTTGCTGCGCCACACCGGCGTCTTGCTCGCCAGCAGAGGGCTGGAGGTGTAGTTGATGCTGCGGCTCATCGCGCACCCTCCGCACCAGCAGGCGTCGCGGGCGCCGCCACCGGGGCCTCGTTCACCGTGACGTACTGCGTGATGCCAGGCGTCACCGCCCGCATGTCGAGCTGGCGCGTGGCGAGCTGCTGCACGCGGGCTGGCGTGGCCTGGGCGCGTCGCTGCACCTGCAGTTGCTCGTGCTCGGCCTCCAGCTTGCGCATCTGCGCCTGCGAACGGTCAATGGCCGTGTACAGGCGGCGCGACTCGTATTGCGTGTGCACCAGGTAGAAGGCACTGGCCAGCACGGCCGCGAGCAACACCAGGTTCAGGCGGATCATGCCGGCACCTCCGTGCGCTCGGCCCAGCGCATCACCGCGCTGCGCGAGCGCGGGTTGGCCTGCACCTCGGCATCAGACGGCATCACCCGCTTCGGGCTGCGCAGCTTCATGGGCGTGGGGGCGGCAAACGGGGCGCGACGGTCGTACACCTCGCGCGAGTGGCCCGCCATGAACTGCTTGACGATGCGATCTTCCAGGGAGTGAAAGCTGATGACCACCAGGCGCCCACCCGGGCGCAACACACCCAGACTGGCCTCTAGCGCTTGTTGCAGCTCTTCAAGCTCGGCGTTGATGAAAATCCGAAGAGCCTGAAATGTGCGCGTTGCAGGGTCCTTGCCCGGCTCGCGGGTTTTGACCGCGCCAGCCACGACTTCGGCCAGCTCGCCGGTGGTTCGAATAGGGCCCCGTTCCTGTCGGCGACGATCAATCGCCTTTGCAATCGGTTGAGCAAACCGTTCTTCGCCGTATTCACGGATGACCTCCGACAGGGTTGAGATATCGGCCGTTTCCAGCCACTGGGCCACGCTCTGGCCGCGCGTGGTGTCCATGCGCATGTCCAGCGGGCCGTCGTTGCGAAAAGAAAAACCCCGGGCGGGGTCATCGATTTGAGGGGAGCTGACCCCGAGGTCCATCAGGATGCCGTCGGCACTCGCTGGCCCCAGCTCGCCCAAGTGACAGAAGCCTTCGTGCCGGATGGTGAAGCGAGCGTCTTGTGCCGCCAGGGCGGTGGCGGCTGCCACCGCTTGCGGGTCTTTGTCAAAAGCGGTCAGGCGCCCCTGGGCCGAGAGGCGCTGCAGAATCAGGCGGCTGTGACCACCACGACCGAAGGTGGCGTCCACGTAGTGCCCTTCCGGCCGAATGGCCAGGGCGTCAACGGCCTCGTTCAGGAGGACGGTGTGGTGAACCCATGCGTCTTGCACCGCCGCCCTCAGAAAGAAAAGTCCTTGAAGACATCGGGCATCTCGGCCTTCATGGCCTCGGCCTCCTGCTCGGCGTACACCTTGGCGTCCCACAGTTCGAAGTACGCGCCCATGCCCAGCAGCACGGCGTCTTTGCTGATGCCGGCAGCTGCCCGCAGCTCGGGCGAGACCAGCACGCGACCCGACGCGTCCATTTCCACGTCCATCGCGTTGCCCAGAAAGATGCGCTTCCACCACTGGGCCTGCATGGGCAGAGCGGCGATGCGGTCGCGGAACTCTTCCCAGGCCGCTCGGGGAAACACCATGAGGCAGCCGTGCGGGTGCTTGGTGATGGTGAGCTGCGCGCCAGCCGCGCCCAGGGCGTCACGGTGCCGGGTCGGCACAGACAGCCGACCCTTGGCATCCAGACTCAGCGATGACGCGCCCTGAAACACGTTGAATCAGCCCCTTGAAAACACTTTTCACCACTTAATTGCACTTTTTTCCACTGTAGCAGGAAAACCCTGTTCCCCTTCAGGGGTACAACACTTTTTTTCAATGAAATCAACCACTTAGAGCATCTTTTGGAGACAAGAGAGACCCAAAATTCACATACAAAGCAAGCACTTACAAAGCGCTCTGCAAGTGATGGTTGAAAACAAAACGCCCCTGGCCGTGCGGCCAGGGGCGCGATCGTTCCGACAGCCGGCAAAGCGGCCCAACGGGAATCAGAGGATGTAGCGCGACAGGTCTTCGTTGCGGCTCAGGGCCGTGAGGCGCGAATCCACATAGGCACCGTCCACGGTGACGGTCTGCCCTTGCAAGCGGGCGGCATCAAAGCTCACCTCGTCAAGCAAATGCTCCATCACGGTGGCCAGACGGCGCGCGCCGATGTTCTCGGTGCGCTCGTTCACGTCAAAGGCGATCTGCGCCAACTGGCGAATGCCCTCGGGCGTGAACTCCAGCGTGACGCCTTCGGTGGCCAGCAAGGCCTGGTACTGGCGCACCAACGAGGCATGGGTCTGGGTGAGGATGGCCTCAAAGTCGTCCACCGACAGCGACTGCAACTCCACCCGAATCGGGAAGCGCCCTTGCAGCTCGGGAATCAGGTCGCTGGGCTTGGCCAGGTGGAATGCACCACTGGCGATGAACAGAATGTGGTCGGTCTTGATGACGCCGTACTTGGTGGACACCGCCGTGCCCTCCACCAATGGCAGCAGGTCGCGCTGCACGCCTTGGCGCGACACCTCGGCCGTGCCGCCGTCGCTGCGGCTGGTCACCTTATCGATCTCGTCGATGAACACGATGCCGTTCTGCTCGGCGTTGTGCAGCGCACGCGCCTTGATCTCTTCTTCGTTGACGAGCTTGGCCGCTTCCTCGTCGATCAGCACCTTCATGGCCTCGGCGATCTTGAGCTTGCGCACCTGCTTGCGCCCCGCCCCTAGCTGGCTGAACATGCCGCGCAACTGCTCGGCCATCTCTTCCATGCCGGCGGGGCCCATCACCTCCATGGCCGGGCGCGGCTCGGCCACTTCGATCTCGATCTCGCGGTCATCGAGCTGGCCTTCGCGCAGCTTCTTGCGAAAGGCCTGACGCGCCGTGCCGACGGCCGGCGGCGTGGGCTCGAAGCCCACCGAACGCGGCGGTGGAATCAGGATGTCCAGAATGCGGTCTTCGGCCGCGTCTTCGGCGCGGGCGCGCTGCTTGCGCATCTCAGTCTCGCGGGTCTGCTTCACCGCCACCTCGGCCAGGTCGCGGATGATGCTGTCCACGTCCTTGCCCACATAGCCCACCTCGGTGAACTTGGTGGCCTCCACCTTGATGAAGGGCGCATCGGCCAACTTGGCCAGGCGGCGGGCGATCTCGGTCTTGCCTACGCCGGTCGGGCCAATCATCAGGATGTTCTTGGGCGTGATCTCGGGGCGCAGCTTCTCGTCCACCTGCTGGCGGCGCCAGCGGTTGCGCAGTGCAATGGCCACGGCACGCTTGGCGCCTTGCTGGCCGATGATGAAGCGGTCGAGTTCGGAGACGATTTCCTGGGGCGTCATGGACGACATGGCTGGCTCACTCCAGGGTTTCAATGGTGTGGTTCATGTTGGTGTAAATGCACAGCTCGCCGGCGATTTCCAGCGAACGGCGCACCACGTCTTCGGCACTGAGGTCGGTGTGGTCGATCAGGGCCTTGGCCGCCGATTGGGCATACGCCCCACCCGACCCGATGGCCACGATGCCATGCTCAGGCTCCAGCACATCACCGTTGCCCGTGATGATCAGGCTGGCGGTCTTGTCGGCCACGGCCAGCATGGCCTCGAGGCGACGCAGCACACGGTCGGTGCGCCAGTCGCGGGTCAGCTCGATGGCCGCCCGCGCCAAGTGCCCCTGGTGCTTTTCCAGCTTGGCCTCGAAGCGCTCGAACAGGGTGAAGGCGTCGGCGGTGGCGCCGGCGAAGCCAGCGAGCACACGGTCGTGATAGAGCTTGCGCACCTTGCGCGCCGTGCCCTTGACGACGATGTGCCCCAGCGTCACCTGGCCATCGCCACCGATGGCAACTTGCACGCCGGCAGGGGTCTGGCGGCGCACGCAAACAATGGTGGTTCCGTGAAACGATTCCATGGGGTCCAAGATAGGGTGATTCGAGCCCGGCGCAAGACCGGTGCTCGACAGAGATGAAAGCAATGGTGACAAGCCGCGGGCCGCGGCCTATCTCAGTCGGTGCGCACGACCACCTTGGCGTATTCGGTGATGCCGATGACGTGGAAGAAGGCGGACACCAGCCGGTTCACGTCCACGAACTGCACCACCCGGCCGTCCGACCGGTGCCCGGACACCCAGTTGAGCAGGGTGCCGGCGGCCGAAAAATCCACGCGAATGAGGTTGCGGCAGGAGATGATCATCACGTCCGCGCCGGCCAGCTTCTGTTCCAGGTGACTGAGCGTGTCTTGCGGATCGCCACGCACCTCGCCAGACAGTTCCACCATGCCCAGCTGATTGAGCGTGGAGACGCGCGAGTCGAAGCCCGATTCGCCCGACAGCGTGGAGACTGTCTCTAGGGTCACGTCACCCAATAGAGAGCGACCCACGCCATCGTCGCTGCAAGGGTCGATTGCCTCAAAGCGGCAGCGTGGCTTTTCCCACCCCGGAGGCGACAGCTCGTAAGTCACACAGAAATCCAGGGCCACCAGTTCAAACTCGTCGATGCGATTCATGAGCCGCAATACCGCCATGCGCAAGTCCCACCAGACCTGCTCCACGTCGCGGCGGCCCGACACGGTCATTTCCTTCAGACGATCGCGCAGAATGCCGGCGCCCAGAAAGCGCAACTGCACGGGCTGGTCTGCCCAAAGAGTGAACAAACCCAAAAGCGCGCGTGCCGCCTTCTGGTCAAGCTTCTCCAGCGGCGTCCAGTCAATCACCCAGGGATTGGCACTACGGGACAGCACATTCTGCAAAGTGCCCACGGCGTGGGCATCCAGTTCGACCTCACTCACCCAGATCACGCGATTGGAGCCCGCGCCCGCGGGCGCAGCTGCCCGCCCCTTCAAATTGGCCACAGCCTGAGGCATGTCGTACCACTGAGGCGCAGACCGATTGAACCGGTTCACAAAATCGACCGCACGGCTCTCGAAAGGGGCCAACTGCCCGGTGGCGCGGTAGAGGTCGAACAAGGCGAGCCAGTCTTCGATCTGATCCACCCTGAGCCCGCCCTCACCCAGCACCTCTAGCAATCCCTGCTCGGCGCCTGCATCGTCACCATTGGCGAATCGAATGGCCGCTTCTTCCACCTCTGGGTCCTGCACAAATTCCTGCACGTCCATGGCGAGGAACTGCGACGCCGAAAAAGACGATGCCCCACCGGCCGGTTGGCGACTCACGGGTGCGACCAAGCCCGTCTTTTGCAGCGACGGTACAGCGGAAACCACAGGAAAAGCTGCCGATGACTGGGTGGCGGACCACGAGTTACGTGGCGCCCCAGGACCAGCCGGCGTGCCGCCACCCGGCAAGCCTGAGGGCTCGGTTATTTGGTACTGAGGCTGCGCTCGGCGCGAGTCAGCGCTCAATTGGGCTGAGGCAATGCCGGCTGCCCTAGGTCGTAGCCCCTGAGCGCCAGTGTTGAGACCAGACCCAGTGCTGGACGATGAATCGGGGCTCTTGGTCTTCCACCACTGCATGGACATCTGCGCCTCGATCTCGTCGATCTTCTTGAGCGTCATGGCCCGGTCGTCGGGCTTGGACTGCAGGCTGCTCTGGAAGAAAGACGGGCGCATGCTCTGCGGCTCGCCCTGGTTGGCCTCGCGGCTGCGAATCTTGCGCAGCATGTCGAACTCGCGCTTGCGCACGAAATCGTTGCGTCGCTTGCGCTCAATCATTTCCTTGAGCGCTTGCTTGCTGTATTCGCTCTCGCGGTCGGCGGTGCGCGTGTCCAGATCGGCCCAGCTCGTGGTCGGATGCCGCACGAACTTCACCACTTTGGACAGGAAGCCGCCGGAGTCGTCCTTGGCCATGTTGTCAGTTATCGGGATCTGGTGCCTGAAATTCAGTCCCCAAACATCTTCTGCTTGAGTTCACGGCGCTGCTGGGCCTCCAGCGACAAGCTGGCGGTGGGGCGGGCCATGAGACGGCCCACGCCGATGGGCTCACCGGTCTCTTCGCAATAACCGTAATCGCCGGAATCGATGCGGGCGATGGCCTGCTCGATCTTCTTGAGCAGCTTGCGCTCGCGGTCGCGGGTGCGCAGCTCCAGGGCGTGCTCTTCTTCAATGGTGGCGCGGTCGGCGGGGTCGGGCACGACCACGGTGTCTTCGCGCAGGTGCTCGGTGGTCTCGCCGGCATTGGCCAGGATGCCGCTCTTGAGCTGGTTGAGCTTCAGGCGGAAGTACGCCAGCTGCACGTCGTTCATGTACTGGTCTTCCGGCATGGCCAGCACATCCTGATCGGTCAGTTGATCGATCGGCAGGGTCTTCCAGTTGTTGGCCCGCTTGGGGTCTTTCTGGACGGGGGTCGGGACGGGAGCAGTCATTACGGGTTCGTTCGTGAGAGAAAAAGTCGCCTTGGCGGCGTCGGGCGCATGGGTGGGAACCGACTCGGGCTGAGCCATTTGTTCCATCATCACCTTCTTCGCTGCCCGCTTGCCCAGGGGACGGGGCGTAGGCTCGATGACCGGCGGCGCGGCAAGCGCCACCGATTTGGCCACGGACACGGGCGGCTTGGTGGCCTTCCCGGCGGTGGGTTTGACGACCTTGGCGGGCGCCACTGACTTGGACTCGGATTTCTTGGCCGGCGCCACCTTGACAGGCACCTTCTTGGCCGGTGCGGCTTTGGCGGTCGCCTTGGTGGCGACGGCCTTGGTCGCTGTCTTGGGCGCCGCCACCTTGGCGGGCGCCTTGGCCACTGGCTTGGACACTGGTTTTGCCGGCGCCTTGGCCGAGGCCGGCGCTGCGGCCTTGGTTGCCTTGGCGGTCTTGGAGGCCAACGTCTTCACCGCCGACGCGCGCGCTGAAGCCCCCTTGGGGATGGGCTTGCCAGATTTCGCTGCCGTGGGTGCCGGGGCTTTCACAACGGGTCTCCTGTCAGGGGATGACGAAGCGGGAACGGCGGGGAGGTGCCGTCGCGTCGTGCTTGCCCGAGACCTGACGGCCCTGGGGCGTGCGAGCCGACGACGGCGCTGTTATACCTCCCTTTGGAGACACCTCTGGCGGCAGGGCGCACACGCCCGGCGTTGCCTGGGGGCCTGCCAACTTGGGCCGCGATTGTAGCCACGACAGGCTAAGACGGTTGCCCTATCCACCCGGGCAGGAGACCGGGCGTTGGGGAAGCGAGACAGACGCCGCCGATTCGGGATGTTCTTCACACCAGCGCTTGCTGCAAACCTTGTTCCAGGATGTCGCGTGGCAGGTCGATGCCAATGAACACCAGCTTGCTCACGCGCGGCTCGCCTTCGGCCCAGGCTGGCCCCAGGTCGCTGCCCATGAGCTGGTGCACGCCCTGGAAAATCACCTTGCGCTCGGTGCCCTGCATGTTGAGCACGCCCTTGTAGCGCAGCATGCGCGGGCCATAGACCTGCACGATGGCACCCAGGAAGTCTTCGAGCTTCTCGGGGCTGAAAGGCCGGTCTGCCCGGTAGACGAAGCTTTTCACGTCGTCATCGTGGTGGTGATGGTGGCCATGGCCGTGCTGGTGCGACGGGTGGTTGCAGTGCTCGCCATGCTCGTGGTCATGGTGGTGGTGATCGTGGCCGTGGTGGTCATGGTCATGACCGTGGTCGTCCACCTTGAGGAAATCGGGGTCAATGTCGAGCTTGGCGTTCAGGTTGAAGCCGCGCAGGTCAAACACCTCCTTGAGCGACACCTCGCCGAAATGCACCGGACGGATCGGGGCGCGGGGGTTCATGTGCTTGAGGCGGTGGGTCAGGGCGTCAAGTTCCTCGGCGCTGACCAGATCGGACTTGCTGATGAAGATCTGGTCGGCAAAGCCCACCTGGCGGCGGGCTTCCTGGCGATCGTTGAGCTGCTGGGCAGCGTGTTTGGCGTCCACCAGGGTGAGGATGGAGTCCAGCAGGTACTGCTCGGCCACCTCATCGTCCATGAAGAAGGTCTGCGCCACCGGGCCGGGGTCGGCCAGGCCGGTGGTCTCGATGACCACGCGCTCGAAGTCCAGTTCGCCTTTGCGCCGGCGCTGGGCCAGGTCTTGCAAGGTGGCGCGCAGGTCGTCGCGGATGGTGCAGCAGATGCAGCCGTTGCTCATCTGGATGATGTTTTCCTGGGTGTCGGCCACCAGGATCTCGTTGTCGATGTTTTCTTCGCCGAACTCGTTTTCCACCACGGCGATCTTCTGGCCATGGGCCTCACTGAGCACGCGCTTGAGCAGCGTGGTTTTGCCTGAACCAAGGAAGCCGGTGAGGATGGTGGCGGGAATCAGGGCCATGACGAACTCGCTGTAATAGAAAAGGGGCGAAAAAACGAAGCGCAACAGTGTAGGCCAGGGGCCTGAGGCAGCCCTCAAGGCTTGCGCATCACCACCAGGCCTTTGAGGTATTCGCCTTCGGGGAAGGTGAGGTCGGTGGGGTGGTCGGGCGCGCCGCCCAGGCGCTGCAGGATGGCGGCATCCACGCCGGCGTCCAGGCCGGCCGAGGCCACGATCTTGTGGAACAACTCCACACCAATGCCGCCCGAGCAAGAGAAGGTGAGCAACACGCCACCCGGCCTGAGCAGCTTCAGGCCCAGGCGGTTGAGGTCTTTGTAGGCACGCGCAGCGCGCTCGGCGTGGGCCACGGTGGGGGCGAGCTTGGGCGGATCGAGCACGATGGCATCGAACTGGCGGCCCTCGGCCAGAAAGCGGCGCAGGCTGGCGTTGACGTCGGCGTCCAGGAAGGTGGCACGGGCCGGGTCAAGGCCGTTGAGCGCCAGGTTGGCCCGTGCCTGTTCCAGCGCAGGCCCCGACGAATCAATCGAGGTGACATGGCTGGCACCGCCGGCCAGCGCGGCCACGGTGAAGCCCCCGGTGTAGCTGAAGCAGTTGAGCACCTCACCCAGGCCCAGGCGGCGCACGTACTCGTGGCAAGCCAGGCGGCTGTCGCGCTGGTCCAGGTAGTAGCCGGTCTTGTGGCCCAGGGCAATGTCCAGGCCCAGGCGCCAGCCGTGCTCGTGCAGCTCCAGGGCCGTGGGGCCATCGCCGCGCAGCCAGCCGGTGACCTGGGGCAAGCCTTCCAGTTCGCGGCTGCTGGTGTCCGAGCGTTCGTACAGGCGCGGGCAGCCGGTGAGCTCGATCAGCGCGTCGGCGATGGTGTCTTTCCAGCGCTCCACGCCACAAGAACCGAACTGGGCCACCAGGGTGTCGCCGTAGCGGTCCACGATCAGGCCAGGCAGGCCATCGGACTCACCGTGCACCAGCCGCACCCCGTTGCTGGCAATGGCCAGGCGCTCGCGCAGGGCAATGGCGCGGGCCAGGGTGGCGCGGAAGAAGGCGGCGTCGATGCGCTGCTGCGCATCAAAGCTCCAGGCGCGCACGCGGATGCGGGAGTCGGGCGAGAAGGCACCCCAGGCCAGGAACTGGCCCTCGGCGTCTTCCACGCGCACAGTCTCGCCGGCATCGGCCCGGCCTTTGGCGATGGCACCGTCGAACACCCAGGGGTGGCGGCGGTGCAGGGATCGGTCTTTGCCGGGCTTGAGTCGGATCGATTTCATGCCGGGTATTGTCGTCGGCCCCGGCTGGCCTGGGCCTCAGGGACGCAGGTAGACGAAACCTTCGCGGGCCTGCAGGCGGGCCACCTCGGCCACGCCCGAGGGCACGATCTTGGCTTCCATGGCCACCTTGGAGGCGTCGATCTTGCGCGAGACCAGGGTGTTGTTGCACACACGGAACTCCACACCGCGCGCGGCCAGCTCGCCAATGGCGCCGGCGAAGGGCTGCTCCATCTGGTTGGTGGCGCCGTCGAGCAGGAAGTCAATGCCCAGCCCGTGGGTGACCACCACGATCTTGGCGGTGGGGTCGGCATTGAGGTGGTTGCGGATGTTGTTGATGGCGCGCGAGGCCTGTGGGATGCCCTCGCTCATGTGATAGACGACCTTGATGGCCTCTTGCGCCTGGGCCGGGGCGGCCAGCGAGCACATGGCCACGGCGAACAGTGCGGACCAACGGGCAAGAATTTTGAACATGCTTATCTCCTGATAGTGGTGGAAAAGGGAACCGGAAAACGGTTGCGGCTCAGCCGCGGGAGCGGCCCGGCGGTTTGCGGCTTTGGGCCCGGGGGTGGGCCGCATCGTAAACCTGTGCGAGGTGCTGAAAATCCAGCCGGGTGTAAACCTGCGTGGTGCTGATGTTGGCGTGGCCCAGCAGCTCTTGCACCGCCCGCAGGTCGCCGCTGGATTGCAGCACGTGGCTGGCGAAAGAGTGGCGCAGCATGTGCGGGTGCACCGGCGTGGCCAGCCCCGCCATGAGCGAGCGGCGCTTGAGGCGCACTCGGATGTGCTGGGGCGTGAGGCGCTGGCCCCGCTCACCAATAAAAAGCGCCGGGTCATTGCCAGCCCAGGCACTGCGGGCCAACAGCCAACGGTCGAGCGAGGCCAGGGCCGCTCGGCCCACCGGCACGCTGCGCCGCTTGGCGCCCTTGCCCAGCACAAAGGCCTCGCCCGCATCGCGGTCGATCCAACCACGGGCGGTGACGCTGGCGGCCACGTCCAGGCCCACCAGTTCGCCAATGCGAAGCCCGCAGCCGTAGAGCAGCTCGGTGATGCAGGCGTCGCGCGCCTCCAGCGCTGGGTCGTCATCGGCCTGCTGGTGCTCGGCCAGGCGCACGGCCTCGTCCACCGGCAAGGCCTTGGGCAGCGGCTTGCCCACCTTGGGCGAGCGCACGTCTTGCACCGGGTGGTGGTCGATCAGGCCCTGGCGCACCAGCCAGGTGTAGAAGCCGCGCCAGCCTGAGAGGATGAGCGCAATGCCACGCGGGGTGCGGCCCTGGCTGTTCATCTGCGCCACCCAGCGCCGCAGGTGGGTGGGCTGCACGTCCACCAGGGCGACCGCCGCCTCTTGCGCGTGCTGGCGCAGGCGGTTCAGGTCGGTGGTGTAAAGCGCCACGGTGCGCTCGGCCAGGCGCTTTTCGACGCGCACATGGTCCAGGTAGGCCTGCACCAGCCCCGCGTCGTCGTGGCGAGAGAGGGTCACGCCACCGCCGCCGACGTGGCCGGGCGCAGGCGCGAAAACGCCGCGCTGGTGATCTGACCGATGCGCTCCAGGAAGTCGGTGCCCATGTCGGGGGCGAAGCGCTGCGGGTCGGAAGAGGCCAGCACCAACATGCCGAAGGCGTCGGGCGCCAGGCCCGGGCGAAGGGGAATGAGGGCCAGCGACACGGCAGCGGCCGGGTCGGGCAGCCAGCGCGCGGCCTCCAGCCCGGGGTTGCCGCCGCAGTAAGGCTGGGTGAGCGACGAGGTGAAGGCCTGCGCGTCTTCGCTCACGCCCTGGGCGTAGTCTTCGCCGGCGAACTCGGGCGACACGCCCCACACCCGCACCGCCACCTGCGGCACCAGGAACTGACGCTCAATCTGGTCGGCCACCACGCGCGGCAGGTCACGGGCGTCGCGGGTGAGCAGCAGCTCGCGGGTCCAGCGCTGCAGCTTGTCTGCAATGGCGGTGTTTTCCTGGCCGTGGCGAATCATCTCGGCCGCCTTCAGCTCCAGCCCCCGAATCTTCTCGCGCAGCATTTCGGCCTGGCGCTCCTGCAGGCTCACGGCGCGCTGCCCGTGCGGGCTGGTGAGCTGCACGGCGGCCAACACCTCGGCGTGGCGCTCGAAGAAGCTCGGCGTGTTGAGCAGGTAGTTGGCGATGTCGTCTTCGGTGATCGGGGGAATGGGCTCGTTCATGGAGTGTGTGGCTCAGGTCAGGTCGGGCAGGTCGATCTCGCCCTCGAAGACGGGCGTGGCGGGGCCGGTCATCATGACCGGCTGGTCCAGCGAAGGCGTGGGCGTCCAGGCGATGGTGAGCAGGCCGCCGCGGGTGTGCACGTCCACCCGATCGTCCAGCCAGCCCAGGCGAATGCCTGCCACCACCGCCGCGCAAGCGCCAGTGCCGCAGGCCAGGGTCTCGCCGGCGCCGCGCTCGTACACGCGCAACTTCACGGTGGCGCGATCGACCACTTGCAGAAAACCAGCGTTGACGCGGCGCGGGAAACGGGCGTGCCCCTCGATCAGCGGGCCCCACTGGGCCACGGGGGCGGTGTCCACGTCGTCCACGCGCAGCACGGCGTGCGGGTTGCCCATGGAAACCACGGCCACGGGCACGGTGATGCCACCGTCCAGCGCGAGCGGCCAGCGCTCGAACTGGCCCAGGCGCTCGGGCGTAAGGCCTTGCGCCTCAAAAGGCACACGGGCGTGGTCGAACACCGGCGCGCCCATGTCCACGGTGACGCGGCCATCGGCCAGGCGCTGGAGTTCGATGGTGCCGTTCTTCACCTTCACGCGCAGGGGGTTGCGCTCGCTCAGGCCCTTGTCGTGCACGTAGCGCACAAAGCAGCGCGCGCCGTTGCCGCAGTGCTCGACCTCGCCACCATCGGCGTTGTGGATCACGTATTCAAAGTCAAGGCCCTCAGCGGGCGAGGGCCGCACGGTGAGGATCTGGTCGGCGCCCACGCCAAAGTGGCGATCGGCCAGAAAACGGTACTGGGCCGGGGTCAGCCCCAGCCGGCCCTGGGTTTCGTCGAGCACCACGAAATCGTTGCCCGCGCCCTGCATCTTGGTGAATCGAATGCGCATAGGGCGGGATTATCGGCCCACGGCCCGACTTGCGGCACCGCGGCAGACGCCACCGCACGTGACAGCCCCGCCCATTCGGGCTGCCGCAAAATGCCACGCATGGTCCGCCCCACCC